>MDTG01046737.1_pt1 | contig 9999 bp, 10 predicted proteins | sample 811421 | NCBI WGS metagenome assembly MDTG01 (sample SAMN05326645, study PRJNA326480) | marine metagenome | isolation source: seawater | place: Pacific Ocean: South East | collected 2011 | reverse complement strand
TGTTATTCATTGGATAAATGATGCCTTAATGGCAATATTCTTTTTTTTTGTTACTTTAGAAATTAAAAGGGAGTTTTTGCAGGGTGAACTTTCAAATATAAAGCAAGCTTTGCTTCCAATAATTGCTGCTGTTGGTGGAATGTTGGTCCCAGCATTATTTTATATTTTCATTAATCTAGGCGATAGTGAAACATTAAATGGATGGGCTATACCATCTGCTACTGACATTGCGTTCTCGTTAGGAGTACTATCGTTATTGGGAAAAAGAGTTCCTCTATCTTTAAAAGTTTTTTTAACAGCGCTCGCAATTATTGATGATCTTGGAGCAATAGTTATTATTGCTATATTCTATTCAGGAGATTTAAGTGTTAAATATTTAACTCTAATGTTATTAGCTTTTATAATTTTATTAGTTATTAACAAATTTAATATTAAAAAATTCTTACCTTATTTGGTTGTAGGTGTCTTTCTTTGGGATTTTACTCATAATTCAGGTATACATGCTACTATTGCTGGTGTTTTATTAGCAATGACAATACCTCACAGAAAAAAAGAAAAAGATTTTTCCTTGTTAATAAAAATTGAACATGCCATTAGTCCCTATGTTGCTTTTGGTATAATGCCTCTATTTGCTTTTGCTAACGCTGGTGTATCATTGGAGGGCTTATCTTTTGCGTCTTTGCTAAATAAAGTACCATTAGGGATTTTAGTAGGATTATTTTTAGGTAAACAATTAGGTGTTTTTTTATTTTCCTACGTTTCTATAAAAACAAAAATTGCAGAAATGCCAAACAATAGTAATTGGTATAATTTTTATGGCGTTGGTGTACTAACTGGAATTGGATTTACAATGAGTCTTTTTGTAGGAAATTTAGCATTTGTTGAAAATGTACAATATATGGATGGTGTAAAAATAGGTGTATTGACTGGGTCATTATTATCCACTTTGTTTGGATATTTTTTGATATTACTTACACCCAACAATAAATGAAGAAGTTAGCAATAATTGGTTTAGCAATTTTTATGTTTTTTTTTAAAGGTACATCTATCGCTAATTATGACAAAATTTTTTATGATTTTAAAATTGAAAGTATCACTGGTGAAACAATTAACTTCAAAGAATATAAAAATAAAGTTGTTTTGATTGTTAATACAGCAAGCTATTGCGGTTTTACAAAACAGTACGGAGAATTACAAGAGTTATGGGATAAATATAGATCAGAAGGTTTAGTTGTATTAGGCATCCCTTCTAATTCATTCAATCAAGAAAAAAAACAAAATTCTGAAGTAAAGGAATTTTGTAAAGTAAATTTTAACATAAACTTTCCACTATCAGCAATTACAGAGGTGAATGGTAGTAAAGCACATGATTTATTTAAATGGGCCAAGGATAATCATGGCAAATCGGCTATTCCAAAATGGAATTTTCATAAAATTTTAATTAATAAGGAAGGTAAAGTTGAGGATACATTTACATCATTTACAAAACCTATGTCAAAAAAATTAGTTAGTAAAATAGAAAATATTTTATAATTTTATTGAAAGTCCATCATAAGCCGGCTCAACATTAGATGGTAAAAATTTTTTAAGTTTTTTATAATCCATAACAGGTGATAAATTTGTCAAAATAGCTTTTTTGGGTTTAAATTTTTTTATTAGTGACAAAGATGTTTCTAAATTAAAATGTGATGGATGATAATTATACCAAAGGCAATCAACAACTAAATATTTTAGATTTTTAAAGCATTTATAGTCTTTGTTATAAATTTTACTTACATCACTTATGTAAGCAAGTTTATTATCAATTATAAAACAATTTGATTTTACTTTTCCATGATCTACTTTAATAGTTTTAACTCTAATTTTCTTATAGTTATTAAAAATAAAAAAGTTTTTTTTTAGTTTATTTATTTTTAAAGTTGCTGGATATTCTTTTGAATAACTTTTAAAAATATAGGAAAAAGTGTTTTTTAAATATTTTATAGTAAATTGATCAGCAAAAACATTTATTTGTTGTTTATTATTTAGATAAAATGCTCTTAAGTCATTAATTCCATGTGTTTGATCACCATGCATATGTGAATATAGAACCTTATTAATTTTTTTAATCTTATGACGTAATAATTGTTGCCTTAAATCAGGCGATGTATCTATTAATATATTTTCATCTGAAGTTTTAAGTAAAGCTGAACATCTTGTTCTATAATTTTTTTTATTCTTAGGGTCGCAATTACCAAAAAAACCATCAGGTCTTGGAACACCCATTGAACTGCCACAACCTAAAATTATAAATTTCATAAAAAAGTTTAGCTAAAAAGCCTGTTAAAATTGTCTGTAGTTATTTTAATAAGTTCAGATTTCGTTATATCTTTTATATCCGACAATTTTTTAGCAGTATAATCTATAAATGATGGCTCATTTTTTTTTCCTCTGTTAGGAACCGGTGCTAGAAACGGACTATCTGTTTCTATTAGAATTTTATCCAAAGGTAGAAATTTAAATGTTTCTTGTAAGTCAATAGAGTTTTTAAATGTTATAATTCCACTAGCTGAAAAAAAAGCGTTCAAATTAAGAAGTTTTTCTGCAAATTTTTTCGAACCAGTGTAACAATGCATCAAAATTTTAAGATCACTATTTTTATAGTTATTTAAAATATTAAATGTGTCTTCTTCAGCATTTCTTGAATGAATTATCAAAGGAGCATTTGTCTCTATTGATGCTTTTATGTGTTCGTTAAAACTTTTAATTTGTTTGTCTTTATCACTATTATTATAATAAAAGTCTAAACCAGTTTCACCAATTCCAATAATTTTTGAATTTTCATTAAAATTTTTAACAATATCTTCAGAGCTGATTAAATTATCATTAGTTTCGTGTGGATGTATACCTATTGTTCCATAAATTATTTCATCTTTATTGATAATATTTTTAATTCTTCCAAAGCTCTCTAAAGAAGTGGAGATAGTTAGGAGTTTTTTAATTCCAACATTTTTGGAACGTTTTATTACATTAGATAAGTCACTAAATAAAGGTTCGTGATCTAAATGGCAATGTGAATCAATCATTATTTTTTTCTATTTTTTTAAATAATATGGAAATTTTACTTATACTTTGATTTTTGGTTAAAATTTCATGATTTTTTAATGAGTTTATATCAATATTATCTTTTGTAATATTAAATATCTTTAAAGCCTTTAATGCGCTATCAGGTATAATCGGGTATAGCATAATAGATATTTTTCTTATCAACTCTAATGAAACATACAAAATTGTATTTAACCTAACTAAATCTTTTTTTTTCTTCCAGGGTTCTTGGTCATTAAAGTATTTATTGGCAGCAAAAAGTTGATCTTGAATAAAATTTACATAAAAATTGATGTTTTGATTATCTATAGCATTAATTAAACTATCAAATTGGTCATCATATACTTTCAAAATTTTATTATCCTCATTATTAAAATTATAATTTTCAGGAATTTTTAAAGTTAAATTTTTATCAATAAATGAAACTACTCTTTGACAGAGATTTCCATAATTATTTGCAAGATCACTATTAATACAATTTTCTAATTTATTTTTAGATATATTTCCATCATTACCAAAAGAAACCTCTTTGATTAAATAATATCTCAAAGGGTCTAGACCGTAAGTATTAATTATTTCTATTGGATCTAAAATATTACCTTTTGACTTTGACATTTTTTCTTCACCGGAGAGTATCCATCCATGCCCATACACTCTTTTTGGTGCTGGTACGCCAGCAGCTAATAAAAAAGCTGGCCAGTATACTGCATGAAATCTCAAGATATCTTTACCAATTAAATGTATTGATGCTGGCCAATACGATTTATAAAGATTATCACTAGTGTTCGGATAGTTTAATGCACTTAGATAGTTTGTTAAAGCATCAAGCCAAACATAAATCACATGATTTTTATTAGAAGGAACTTTGATGCCCCAGGAAAAAGATTTTCTACTTATAGATAAATCTTTCAAGCCGCTTTTAACAAAACTTATAACTTCATTTTTTCTAGACTCTGGTAAAATGAAATTTGGATTATCATTGTAAAACTTTAATAATGGTTTTTGCCAATGTGATAATTTAAAGAAAAATGACTCTTCTTCAACCCATTCTACTTGTGAGCCAGAAACTTTAGAAACTTTAATATTATTAATTTCTTCTGTTTCATCATCAGAATAAAAAGCTTCATCAGAGACTGAATACCATCCGGAATATTTTGATAAATATATTTCGTTTTTTTTTTCTAAAATATTCCATAGGTTTTCAACTGATTTTTTATGTCTATTTTCAGTAGTTCTTATGAAGTCATCATTTGACAAATTTAAAGTTTTTGAAAGATCAAAAAATGTTTTTGAAATTTCATCACAAAATTTTTTTGGATCCATGCCCTTTTTTTCTGCAGCTCTTTGTATTTTTTGTCCATGTTCATCGGTACCAGTTAAAAAAAAAACGTTATAACCTTGAATTCTTTTAAATCTTGCAAAAAAATCAGCTATTATACTAGAATATGCATGTCCCATATGAGGTTTAGCAGAAGGATAATATATAGGTGTTGTAATATAGTAATTTTTTTTCATTTAAATAATTTAGCATTAAATTCAATAAAAAAACTTTCCAAATCTAGATTAAATTTATTTATTAAATCAAATCTTTTATTGAAGTATAAATATAAACTATTTAATTCTTTTATTTTAAATTTGTTAATTTTGGTATAAAAAAATAGTTCTAAATAAAACTTTATATCTTCATTAATAAATTCTTTTTTTTTATATATATTATTATTTAAATAATATTTAATAAGTTCGTCTATAGAAATGCTTTTAAAATTCAAATTATGATTATTACAAAAACTGACAAATTTAATTAATAATGAAGGTGGAATATAATAATTTATAAAATCTTTTGAAATGTACTGAAAAATTTTATTATTAAAATAATTGTCAATTATTTTGGGTAAAAATTTATTATTTAATACTATTTTATATTCAATGCATCTAGATTTAATGGTGTTCAAACATGACTTTTCATTGTTAAGTATTAGAATAAAAAAAACTTCATTATTTGGTTCTTCTATAGACTTTAATAAAGCATTAGCTGAGTACGAATTTAAAAATTCGATATCTTCAATTAATATAATTTTTTTTTTATTATTAAACGAGGATTTATTTATAAAATTTATCATTTCTCTTATTTGACTTATATCAATATTTTTTTTTTCATTTTTTAAAGTAATCCTATAAAAATTCGGGTGAACATTATTTTCTGACATTTTATATGATTTATTTAAAGGATTAATTTCTTTATTAGTATAGTCATATTTGAACTCTTCATTTTCAGAAAAAATAAAATTTATTAAATGATTGGCTAGAGTTTTTTTTCCTATTCCTTTTCTACCAGAAAATAATATTTTATTCGGAAAATTATTATTACAATAAATAGAAGTTAGTTCTTCAAAATAATAATCAAATCCAAATAATTTTAAACTTTTTGTAACAGTCATTTTAGTTCTAGGTTAGCATATTAATTTTATCGAATATTTTTTTTTTATTAATACTTAGAGAATTGTTTGAGTTAATAATCATATATTTCTTATTATTTTTTGATATTTTTAAAAATCCTTTTTGAACTTTATTATAAAAAGAAAAGCTAAATTTATCATATCTGTTTTTGTTTTTTCTAATCTTAAGTCTATTGTATAGATTTTTTTTATTTACAACATTAAGGAAAGTAAAATCAGGTTTTTTTTTACCTATCAAAAATTCATTTAGTAAAATTATTATATTTTTAGATAAACCCATTCCATAATGTTGATATGCCATTGTTGAATCAATAAACCTATCAATTAAAATTATCTTTTTTTTATAATTTTTTGAAATAATTTTTTCTAAATTTTCACTTCTGGCCGCTAGATATAATAACAAATCAGTTTTTTTGTTAAAATTAGACTTTTTGTTAAGTATTATTTTTCTTATAATTTCTGAATTTCTACTTCCTCCAGGTTCTCTAATTTTAATAAAATTTAATTTTTTCTTTTTTAATAGTTTAGTAACATAATTAATGTGAGTAGATTTACCTGAACACTCTATGCCTTCAAATACTATTATCGGTTTTTTATACATCACCCCAGATCAAATAGTTTATAGACTTTATTAATCTTGAAAATATATTTATTTTTTTTATACTTTCTGATGCAAATAAATCATATTCACCTAACAAATCATCTTTGTACTTAATATATATTTTTCCAATTATCTCATTTTTATTGATTGGTGCGTGTATAGGTCCTTTATAAATAATTTCAGCTTTTAAGTATTTTTTTCTACCTCTTGGTATAGTTTTATATATATCATTTTTTACATAAGCTTTTACTTTATCTTTTTTACCTAACCAAACATCTAGTTCTAAAAAATCTGTATTTTTTTTTGCAATTTCTATCGTGTCAAAATTTGTTAGTCCCCATATTAATAATTTTTCTGATTCTTTTGATCTAGATTTTTTTGTATCAAAACCACTTCCTACAGCAATTAATCTTCTATTATTTTTAAAAATTGATGCAGCTAACGAATATTTTGAAATAGCTAAGTGACCAGTTTTAATACCATCAGCTCCTATATTTTTATACAATAAAGGATTTCTATTTCCTTGTTTAATTGGATCTCCTCCAGTACGATCCCACGTAAATTCAGTCTCTTTATAGTACTCATAATAATCTGGGAAATTTTTAATTAAATAGTTGGACATAATTAATATATCTTTAACTGTTGAATAATTATTTATGTCATCAATTCCTGAAGAATTTGAAAAATTAGTATTTATCATTCCTATTTCTTTTGCTTTTGAAGTCATCATAATAGCAAATTGATCTTCTGATCCAGCTATACCCTCAGCTAAAGCTACACATGCATCATTACCGGATGCTACAATAATTCCTCTTAAAAGATCCTCCACACTTACCTCATCACCTACCATTATAAACATAGATGAATATCCACTTTTTGAAAGTCTCCAAGCATTCTCTGAGACAAAGAATTTATCATCAAGGTCAAGTTCTCCTTTTTTCATTAAATCAAAAGCAATTATAGTTGTCATTATTTTCGTCATTGAAGCTGGATAAATTTGTTGATCACTATCTTTTTCAAACATGATTTTTCCAGATAAATAGTCCTGCATGATAGCTGTTGATGCTTTTATATCAAAATTTGAGTAAGAATTTTGTGAAAAAGTAATAAAATATATTAAAAATAAATAAAGAAATGTTTTTTTCATTGTTTTAAAAATTCTATATTTTCAAAATTGAGTTTTTTTATACTATTAAAATCATTTTCAAGAGATTTCAAATCTTTAAATGGTCCTAAAAATACTCTAAAACTATTATTAGAAATTGTATTAATGTACACTTTTTTAATATTAGTTTCATTAAGAATTCTTTTTTTCATCATTTTAGCTGTATCTTCAAAATAAAAGTCTGCAATTTTGATGATGTAATTAAAATTCTTCTTTTTTTTATTATTTTTATTTGTGTCATTATTTACATTTAAATCTTTAATACTGATGCCATCAACTGGAGCTTTGTTAGCAACTTCTTTTTCTTCATCAAAAGTTTTAGCCTTTTTTGCAACAAATATTGAATTTTCATTAATCTCATATATTTGGATATAGGGTTCCGATATATCAATTTCTAGTTCTGTAAAAATTCTTTTAGAAATAACAGAATTAAAAAATGACGGATAATTAATATCATCACCTACTTTAGCTATTAAACTTTTATTATTCAAAAGATTTGTGATTTTTACAGATGTTCCTTTTTTTAAATTATTTTGAAAAATTGTTAATGATCTTTCATCTATTTTTTTACTTACAATCTTGTCATTTTTGAGGCTATCATTAAATAATAAGGTAAATCCATTTGATTTAAAGGAGTCCCTTAATATTTGATTTTTAGAAATAGGCTCTATTCTTTCAATGCTTGAACAAGATGCAAATAAAATAAATATTAACAAATATTTTTTATAGTTCATTTTTAAACTTATTTTTTAAAGTACATACAGCTAAAGCAAATCTTAAAGATCTATTCCATTTTAGTATAAGATCATAATTTTCGAAAACAATAAATGCCGGTTTCAAAGGATCTGCATTTTCAACAATATCTTTATCTGGAGTTATAATGGCTACTTTAAAATTTTTATCTAACTCAATACTATCATAATTTTTAATATATTTTTTTAATTGATAAATTTTTCTTTTATTTTTTAATTTTTTTGCAGAAGTATTTAATAACTTTAGTGGAATATTGTTTTTGAGTTCAACTTTCAAATAACAAGGATTATTTTTTCTCCAACCCAGTTTATTTAAATAATTAGCTGCTGATGCGAAAGAATCCTCCATTGATTTTAAGTTAATTTCGTTGTCATTATTTCCATCAACTGCAAAATTTTTAATAGTTGAGGGCATGAATTGAAAATTTCCAAATGCTCCTGCCCAAGAACCGTATAACAATTTATAATCAACGATGTTATCATCAATTAATTGTAATAAAGTTATAAGTTCTTTGGTAAAAAATTCACTTCTTCTCTTGTCGTAACTTAATGTTGCTAAAGATGAAACTATATCCATTTTTCCCAAATAATTTCCAAAATTTGTTTCAATGCCCATTAATGACAGTAATAACTCTTTTTCGATTTCGTATTTGTTTTCTGTAAAATTGATCAATTTTGAATTTTTTTTATACAATATAGCGCCTTTTTTTAATTTTTTATTTGAAGTTCTTTTTGATACATATGTAAAAGTATCTTCATAAAACTCTGGTTGATATCTATCATATTCAATAACTTTGGGTAAAAATCTAACTTCATTCATAGCTTTATCAAATGTCTCTTCGGAAATGTTTTGTGTTAAAGCATATTTTTTAAAAGTAGATTTCCATTCATTAAAAGAAATATCTTCTGAATTTGAAATTGATATAAATAAAATAAAATATAATATTAAATATGTATTAATTTTTTTCATATATATCTTTTAGATAAATAAATACAGCAATCCATATGAAAATGAAACTAATGAACTTTTCATGACTGAATGGCTCATTATAATAAAAATAACCAAGCAAAAATTGACTAGTTGGAGTAATAAAAAAAATCATCCCAGATGGTCCTAGTCCAGAAAGTTGAACACCCTTTATGTATAAAAATAAAGGAATCACCGTCATTGGTCCAGCTAACATTAATAAAAACATTGTTGATGGATTATTTATTGAAAAATCATGAAAGTTATTATCAATAATAAAATAAAAAATTATCAAAGCTATAGGTAATATGAATAAACTTTCTATGAATAATGCTATGTCAGCCTCTAAATTTATTTTTTTTCTTAGTAAGTTATAAAAACTCCATAACAATGCAACTACAAGACCGACCCATGGGAAATTTTCGTAATTGAATGCTAAAAATATTGAAGAAATAAAAACGATAACTATAGATAAAATTCTTTTTAAATTTAGTTTTTCTTTTACAAAGATATATCCTAATAATACATTAATAATTGGAAAGATAAAATATCCATAGCTTGCATCAATTATTCTATTTGTAGATACAGCGTATATCCAAGTTGACCAATTCCCAAAAATTAAAAAACTAGTGATAAATAAAATTATAACATTTTTTTTATTAGATAATATTTTATAAAATAAATTTAATTTTTTGAAATATAGAGTTGTAATTAACAAAATAAATGATGTCCAAATACACCTATGAACAACAACTTCGAGAGTCCCTGCAAAACTTATAAATTGAAAATAGTAAGTACCCAATACACCCCACCAAATAGATCCAAGTGATGCTGAAAATATGCCTTTTTGAAATTTTTTTCTTTTCATAAGTGCTGAGAATAATTTCTTATACTATTTTTTTTGTTGAAATAAATATTTATACTTATAAAAACAAGCGAACGGAAGGATGGCTGAGCGGTTGAAAGCACCGGTC
>MDTG01408382.1_pt1 | contig 10000 bp, 9 predicted proteins | sample 811421 | NCBI WGS metagenome assembly MDTG01 (sample SAMN05326645, study PRJNA326480) | marine metagenome | isolation source: seawater | place: Pacific Ocean: South East | collected 2011 | reverse complement strand
GATAAAATAAAAAAAGTTGAAAATATTGTTGAGTGTCATCATATAACTGGGAGTGGAGATTTTATCTTAAGAGTAGTTGCAAAAAATATTGAATCATACCAAGAATTGATGTTAGATAAAGTAACTGAAATTGAAGTTACTGATAGTTTGCAGTCCATGGTTATTCTTTCTACTTTTAAAGATAACAAGGTAGTACCTGTATAAAATGAAAAATATTATTCTGGATTCTAATGATATAATTAATAAAATTAGAAGAATTTCTTTTGAAATAATTGAGAAGAATATTCAAGAGAAGGAAATTTTTATAATGGGAATTCTTCCAAATGGAAAGTATTTATCCGAAAAGCTAAAATTTCATATAGAAGATAATTCTAAAATTAAAGTAAAGCTTTATTTTATTGATATTGATAAAAAAAATTTTTCAGTGAAAGGTATTTCTCCAATTGAAGGTATTGACAGAATAAAAAATAAAGTGATTGTTTTAGTTGATGATGTAATGAATAGCGCTTCTACATTTATGTATTCTATTAAAGAAATACTAAAATATCAACCTAAAGAAATTCAGATTGCAGTATTAATTGAAAGATATTATAAAAGCTTTCCTATTACTCCTAATTTTAGAGGACTTGAATTAAGTACTTCTAAATCTGAGCATGTACAAGTTGAGTTAGAAAACTCCCCTAAAGTTTTAATTTTATGATTTATATAGTAAGAAAAGAGCATTTTAATGCAGCGCATAAATTAATTAATCCAAAATGGTCTGATGAAAAAAACATGGAAGAATTTGGTGTTTGTTCTAATGAAAATTGGCATGGACATAATTATGAAATTGAAGTAACTATAAAGGGAGAAGTTAATCCTGAAACAGGTATGCTAATCAATTTAAAAGTTTTATCAAAAATTCTTAAGGAGGAGATACTTGATAAAGTAGATCATAAGAATTTAAATTTAGATGTCCCCTTTTTAAAGGGAATTATTACTACCACAGAAAATGTAACTATAAAGTTCTGGGAGATTCTAGAAAAAAAATTAAAATCTTTAGAAAACTCAAAATGTACTCTACATAAAATTAGATTATATGAAACTCCCAGAAATTTTGTAGAATACTATGGAGAAAAGTAAATCAGATGTTTTTATTATATGTGGTGAAAGGTCAGGTGATCTTCATGGTTCTCATTTAATCAAAGAGTTATTAAGTTTTAATCCAGATATGAAAATTCATTTTTGGGGAGGTGAGCTAATGGAAAAAGCAGGAGGAGTCCTTCTTGAAAATTATAAAAATTATAATCTCATGGGATTCTGGGAAGTTATTACAAGAGTTGGTTTTATATATAAAAAATTAGAATTATGTAAGGAACATATATTAAAATGTAACCCAAGTATAATTCTGTTAATTGATTTCCCTGGATTTAATATGAGAATTGCTAAGTTTTCAAAAAGAAATGGATTTAAAGTTCATTATTATATTCCTCCAAAAGCATGGGCTTGGAACAGGAAAAGAGCATATAAACTTTCAAAATATTCAGATAAAATTTATTCAATTTTACCATTTGAAGTTAATTTTTTTAGGAAATATAATTGTAATATTAAATATGTTGGTAATCCTATTGTTCAATATCTTAATAAGAAATCAGCTGATATAAAAAGAAATAAAAATATAATTTCTTTATTACCTGGTAGTAGAAACTCTGAACTTAAATATTCAGTCCCAATTTTTAAAAGAATAATAGAAAAATTATCTGAATATAAGTTTAAAGTATGTGCCGTGGATAATGTAGATCAAAAATTCTATCGTGAGTTTAATAATTTTAGTAATGCAGAACTGGTCTATGATAATACATACAAAGTAGTTTCTTCTTCAAAATTATCTATAGTTATGTCCGGTACAGCAAGTCTTGAGGTAGCTTTTACAGAAACTCCTCAAGTTGTAGTATATAAGACATCTAAAATATCTTTTCTTATTGCAAGATTCCTTGTTAAAGTAAAATATATTTCTTTGGTTAATTTAATATTAAACAAAAGGTTAGTAAAGGAGTTAATTCAAAATGATTTTAATCATGTAAATCTTCTAAAAGAAATTAATTCTTTAGAAGAATCAATTAATGTAGCTAAAATCCAGTCTGGATATAAAACATTAAAAGAGGTAGTTGGTACAAATCATTCAGCAGAACTAGTAAGACAAGGTATTATTAAATCTTTATGATTTTTTAATTAATACTTCATCAATAATCCCATATTCTTTAGCCTCCTCAGATCTCATCCACTTATCTCTATCAGAATCTTTTTCTATTTCTTTGAACGATTTACCAGTATGGTCGGCTAGAATATTATATAAATCTTTTCTTAGCTCTTGCATTTGCTTCAATGTTATCTCCATGTCAGTTGATTGACCCTGCATTCCACCACTAGGTTGATGTATCATAATTCGGGAGTGTTTAAGTGCTGATCTTTTACCTTTTGTACCTCCAGATAATAGCACGGCTCCCATAGATGCTGCCATTCCAGTACATATAGTTGCAACATCTGGTGAAACATATTGCATAGTGTCATATATTCCTAGACCAGCATATACTGAACCTCCTGGGCTATTTATGTATAGTAGTATATCTTTTTTTGAATCTGTTGATTCTAGGAATAAAAGTTGTGCGGTAATAATATTTGAAATATTTTCCTCTATACCCATACCTAAGAAAATTATTCTGTCCATTATAAGTCTAGAAAAAACATCAATTTCTCTGAAATTAGTTGGTCTCTCTTCAATAACAGCTCTTGTCATACTTTCAACTCTCTCAACATACTTATCAAATGTAAGACCATTAATATTTTGATCTTTGACCAGATACTTTCTTAATTCTTCTTTGTTCATAATTAAATTTTATTTGCTAGTAACTTAAATTTATCAAATGTTATTGATTTTTTTGTAATTGTAACTTTTTCTTTGATCATGTTAAAAACCTTATTTGATTTTAATTCATTAAATATCTTTAGGTAATTTTCTCCTTTATTATGTTTTAAATAGTTATCAACAAACTTATCTATATCCTTACTCATATTTTGCATGCCAGAAGCCATAAGTTGATGTTGTATTTGGCTTTTTGCCATCTCCTCGATTTCAGAGTTTTCTACTTTTATTTTATTTGTATCGATAATATCATCAACGATATATGACCACTTTATTTGGTTACAATAACTATCATAATCTTCATTCAATAATTTTTTTGATGTTTCTTCATCATTATTAGAAGAAATCCACTCTTTAACATAATTTTCAGGTAAATCAATTTTATTTTGCTTTAATAGATCCTTTTCAATTTCTCTATTTAGATAAAACTCAGTTTCCTTTAGGTAATTGAATTCTATAGATTTTTCAATTTCTTTATTGAATTCTTTTTTAGTTTTTACTTTGCCAGGACCAAAAATTTTATCAAAAAAAGTAGGTGTGAGTTTTGCTGGTGATCTTTCAATGATATTTTCAATTTTAACATTTACACTTTTTGGAAACTCATCAAAATTAACAGTATCGCCAATTACTTGATTAAGAAGTTCTGAATCATTTTTGACTAATTTTTTTAAATTAATTTTAATATTATCATTAATCTTTTTCTTTATTATTTTCTTTGATTCTGTTTTATCTAGAGTCTCTAGTGCGAGAAGTCCTTTCTTTTTATTTTCTAAATAGTCAAATTCACAGTAAATAGATGACTTAATTGTAACCTCTTTTAGATTATTAATGTCTGCATACTGAATTTTTAAGTTTTCAATAGTTTGATCAGAAGTTTTTTTGTCAACTTTTATATTATATAGATTATATTTTTGTGATTTTTTGAATGGTTTTAATTTAAAATCACTAAGGTGACCAACCTTAAAATCAAAATCGAAAGTATCAATTTCATTAATATTAATTTTATCTAAATCATTTTTTTGAGGTTTTGGCTCACCTATAATCCTTATTCTATTTTCTTTGATATAATTATTTATATTCTCGCTAACAATCTTATTTATTTCGTCTAAAAGAACAGATTTTCCATACATATTTTTTAAAAGCTGTATAGGAACCATTCCTGGTCTAAAGCCTTTTAAATTAGCTTTTCTTTTTAGATCTTTTAATTGACTTTCAAATTTATCAATGTAATCTTTTTTTTCTAGATGCAAGTTCAGATTTGACTCTGTATCTGAGATCTTAGTTTTCTTAATTTTCAATTCCTTAAATTTTGATTAGTGCGGATGGAGGGACTCGAACCCCCAAGCCTCGCGGCGCTAGATCCTAAATCTAGTGCGTCTACCAATTTCGCCACATCCGCATAAATAGTTTGCAAATCTAGAAATAAATTATTTTAATGAAAGAATTTAATTTAAATTATCTTTATTAATTAATATGAAGAGTAATTTATTAACAACAGAAAAAGAAAATCAACTCATTGTAAAAGCTTATGCAAAGTTATTAAGAAATTCTAGGTCAATAATTTCGCGTGATGACTCTAAGGTAATTAAGAAAGCCTTTAGAATAGCCTTAGAAGCTCATAAGGATATGAGGAGAAAATCAGGAGAGCCTTACATTCTTCATCCAATTAGTGTTGCACAAATTTGTGTTGATGAAATAGGATTAGGAACAACAGCTATAGTTGCTGCTTTATTACATGACGTTGTTGAAGATACTGATATTACTTTAGATTTTATTGAAAAAGAATTTGGAGAAAGGATTGCTAAAATTTGTGATGGATTAACAAAAATATCTGGTGTCCTTAGCCCAGGATCTTCTATTCAATCAGAAAATTTTAGAAAAATGCTTTTAACTCTTGTAGATGATGTAAGGGTTATATTAATAAAGTTAGCAGATAGGTTACATAACATGAGAACACTTGATAGTATGTCTAGAAGTGCTCAGTTAAAAAATTCATCTGAAACAATTTATATTTACTCTCCCTTAGCTCATCGTCTAGGTTTATATTCAATAAAGTCTGAATTAGATGATTTACACCTCAAGTATACTGATAAATCTAATTATAAATTAGTCTCAACAAAGCTTAGTGAAACCAAAGAATCAAGAGATAAATTTATAAGGTCATTTATAAGACCAATTCGAGAAAAATTAAAATCATTTAACTTAAAATATAAAATAATAGGTAGGCCTAAATCTATTTACTCAATTAATAATAAAATGAAATCTCAAAATAAATTGTTTGAAGAGATTTATGATTTATTTGCAATTAGAATTATTTTAGATTCAGACATTAAAAATGAAAAAACTGAGTGTTGGCAAGCATATTCTTGTGTGACTGATTGCTACCATCCAAATCCTGATAGATTGAAAGACTGGATATCAACTCCAAAGACAAATGGTTACGAGTCTTTACATACAACCGTAATGAGTAATTCAGGTAAGTGGGTAGAGGTTCAGATTAGAAGTAAAAGAATGGATGAAATAGCTGAGAAGGGTTTTGCTGCTCATTGGAAGTATAAAGAAAAAATTAAAAAAGGGTCTCAGTTTGATGAATGGATAAGTTCTATAAGAGATCTTATTAGTCAAAAAAATTATTCTCCACAAGAATTTTTAGATGATTTTAAAGGTAATTTATATAACGAGGAAATTTTTGTTTTTACACCAAATGGTGATCTTATAACCTTACCAATTGACTCCTCAATTCTAGATTTTGCTTATTCAATTCATTCAGAGTTAGGGTCAAAGTGTACAGGTGCTAAAATAGATGATAAACTTGTCCCTATAGTACATAAATTAAGAAGTGGAGATCAAGTCAAAATTATTACATCATCTAAACAAAAACCTTCAGAGGATTGGCTTAATAAGGTTGTTACATCTAAAGCTAAGTCAGCAATAAAAAATAATATTAATAGACAAAGAAAAAATTTATCAAGTCAGGGTAAGGATTTAATAAAAAGAAAATTCAAGCAACTTAAATTAGAGTTCGATGAAAATATATCTAAAGTTTCGATCTATTTTCAGTATAAAAGTATAATTGAATTTTACTATGATATAGCTAAAGGTACTTTTAATCTAAAAAGATTAAGAGAGTATTTAGATCATCTCCAGAAAGTAAAAGATAAACCAAAAAATAGTATTATAGAAATAGAAATTGATAGATCTAAAGTTGATAGAAAGATTAATGATGAAAAAGCTAAATTAATTGAGTTTCAGGGTAATAGAGATAATATTAAATACTCACTCTCAAAGTGTTGTAAGCCAATTCCTGGTGATGAAATTTTTGGTTTTATTTCAGTAAATGAAGGAATAAAAGTGCATAGAACTAATTGTAAAAATTCTCCTGAACTTCTATCAAAATATGCTTATAGGGTTATAAAAGCAAATTGGTATTCAGAAACAAATATTCAATTAATAAGTTCATTAGTAATTGATGGTACAGATAGAGTAGGTGTAATTGATGATATAACTAAAATTATATCATCTCAATTAAAAGTTAATATGAAATCAATAAATGTTGATCTTGATGAAGGTATATTTAATGGAAAAATAGAGTTATTTGTTTCGGATACCTTGCAATTATCTAAATTGATTAAGAAATTACGACTTGTTCCAAATGTTAATAATGTTACAAGATTAGATTTGTAGAAATGGAAAATAAATCAATTTTAGCTGAGGTAAAAAAAATTTTAGATAAACATCTTGAAATTAAAGGATTAAGAAAAACCCCTGAACGTTATGCTATTATAAATGAAATTTATTCTTTTGATCATCATTTCGATGCAGACGAGTTATACTCTCAAATGATTAAGAAGAAATATAGAGTTAGTAGAGCTACTATATATAATACCTTAGATTTATTGGTAAATCTCGAACTGGTAACTAGGCATGTCTTTAAAGATAATTTAGCTAAATATGAAAAATCATTTGGTTTTAGACAACACGATCACATCATTTTAGATAATAATGAAATCATTGAATTTTGTGATCCAAGAATACAATCTATAAAGAATACTTTAGAAGAAATGTTCAATGTAAAAATTAAAAACCATTCACTATATTTTTTTGGTGAAAAAAATAAAAAATAGATGTCAGTTGATGTATTGTTAGGCCTACAATGGGGCGATGAAGGTAAGGGAAAAATAGTCGATTTTTTAGCTCCAAGATACGATTTAGTTGCAAGATTCCAAGGTGGGCCAAATGCTGGTCATACTCTAGAATTTGATGGTATTAAACATGTTTTGCATCAGATACCATCTGGAATTTTTAGAGATGAAAAACATAATATTATTGGGAATGGAGTTGTCTTAGATCCTGTAATTTTTATGAATGAAGTTGCTCAAATTAATAAAAAATTTAATTTAAGACTGAAAGATATTCTTTCAATTTCTACGAGAGCTCAATTAATTTCTCCAGTACACAGGCTTCTGGATAAAGTTTTAGAAGATAATAAAGGTAAGAATAAAATTGGTTCAACTTTGAAAGGTATTGGTCCTACTTATCAAGATAAAATTGGTAGACATGGTCTTCGTATTGGAGAAATTTTATCAGAAAATTTTAAAGAAAAATATGAAAAGCAAAAGTCTTATCATAACTATTTTCTTGATGGTTATTATGATGATAATTTTAATGAAGAGGAAAAAAGTTTTTTTCAATCTATCGAAAAATTAAAAGAATTTAGAATTGTAGATACTGAGTATTTAATAAATAAAAATGTTAATAAAAAGAAAAAAGTTTTGGCTGAAGGTGCTCAAGGTACTTTACTAGATATTGATTTTGGCAGTTATCCATTTGTCACCTCTTCTAATACTACTACAGCAGGAGCTTGTGTAGGTTTAGGTATCTCTCCAAAAAAAATTGATAAGGTTTTTGGAATATTTAAGGCTTATTGTACAAGAGTCGGTGCAGGTCCATTTCCTACTGAACTTTTTGATGAAATAGGTGAAAAAATAGCTAAAAACGGAAATGAATTTGGATCAACAACTGGAAGAGCTAGGAGATGTGGATGGCTGGATTTACCAGCTTTAAAATATTCAATTATGCTAAACGGAGTTACTGATCTTTATATGATGAAAGCTGATGTTTTATCAGGTTTCAATGATGTTAAAGTTTGTATTGGTTATGAATATAATGGTGAAATAATTGATTATTTCCCATCTTCAATCGATTCTGAAAATATAAATCCAATCTTCAAATCTTTTAAAGGTTGGACATCTAAATCAAATAAAGCAAGATCATATGATGATTTAGAAGATAATTTTAAAAATTATATAAATTTTATAGTAAGTGAGGTAGGAGTTGATGTCAAGTTAATTTCGTTAGGACCAGATAGGGAAGAGACTATTTACATGAATTAGTACTAAATATATTTTAGTTTTATCTAAATTTGCATTTAATGTCTTTGTTGCTCAATTCTTTAGTAGTTTTAGATCCAACATCAAAATACCATAATTCTTTAGTTAATATATTAATATCATCTGATGGTAAAATCTCAAAAATTTCTCGTAAAAAAATAAATGAAAAAGTAAAGAAAATTATCAACTGTGAAAAGAAGAAAGTTACATTGGGATGGATGGATTTCAGTGCTAATTTTTGTGATCCAGGATATGAATATAAAGAGGATATTATCTCTGCTACTAAATTATCATCTAATTCTGGATTTACAGATGTTTTAATTAGCCCCTTTACTAATCCTGTTATTCAATCTAAAAATGATATAGCATATATCAAAAATAAATCTAAGAATGATTATTGTTTAATTCATCCTACAGCATCAATAACAAAAAATTCAGAGGGTTTAGAAATGAATGATCTCATTGATTTACATAAGGAAGGAGCTTTGGCTTTTTCAGATTCTCAGATTAAAAATTCTGAATTGATTTTAAATACATTGATTTACCTTAAGCAATTTGATGGACTGTATATTTCAAGACCTCAAGAGAAAAATCTATCTGATGGCTTAGTTAATGATGGAATTAATAGTAATATATTAGGCCTTAAATCTATTCCTAATATATCTGAAACTATTGATATTGAAAAAAACCTTTCTTTACTTGAATATGCGGGTGGTAAAATTCATTTTTCTGGAATTAGTACAAAGGAGTCTGTAGAATTAATTAGAAAAGCTAAGAAAAAAGGTTTGAATGTAAGCTGTGATGTACCTATTTATAATTTATTATTAGACGACTCGAAAATTTTAGATTTTGACACTAACTATAAAGTTTATCCTCCATTAAGATCTCGAGATGATATAAATGAATTATTTAAGGGAATTAATGATGGTACAGTAGATGTAATCAGTTCTTTCCATCAACCTCAAGATATTGATTCTAAAAATTGTGAGTTTGAGAAAGCAAGTTTTGGGATAATATCTATACAAACATTTTATTCAAATATTCTAGAAATTTCTAGACATATTTCTTTAGATATTTTAATTGAAAAATTTACAGTTAATCCTAGAAAAATTTTAGGTTTAGATATTCCTAAAATTGAAGAAGGATCATTTTCATCATTGACTATTCTAGATGAAGAAGGATCTTGGGATTATAATGAAATTACTAATTTATCTAAATCATCAAATTCGCCATGGATGGATTGGTCATTAAAGGGCAAGGTATCTGGAGTAGTTTATGGAAATAAAACAAATATTAGTTAGATGAATCTTTCAATTATAATTCCTGCTTTTAATGAAGAGGAATCAATTAAGCCATTGGTAAATCTGATTTTTTCAAATATTGACAAAAATTTAAATGACTTTGAAGTTATTTTAATTGATGATGGTAGTGATGATAAAACTTGGGATGAGATAGTTAAGTTATCAAATAAACATGAAAATATAATTTCAATTAAATTATTAGAAAATTATGGTAAATCCGATGCATTAGATGCAGGATTTAAAGTTTGTAAAGGAAATTATGTTTTAACTATGGATGCTGATCTGCAAGATGATCCATCAGAAATTCTTCCTTTATATTCTATGATTATTGAGAATAAATATGATTTAGTTTCTGGATGGAAAAAGAAAAGAAATGATCCTCTTACTAAAACTATTCCCTCCAAATT
>MDTG01404247.1_pt1 | contig 10000 bp, 11 predicted proteins | sample 811421 | NCBI WGS metagenome assembly MDTG01 (sample SAMN05326645, study PRJNA326480) | marine metagenome | isolation source: seawater | place: Pacific Ocean: South East | collected 2011 | reverse complement strand
CCTTCATAGGTAAAATAAGAATAACTAATTATTAACATACTCTAAATGTTAGTACTCAAAATTAAAATTAATGAACTTTAAACCAATACCTAGTGAATTTGAAAATTTATCTTGGCAAGAAGTTGAAAATATTGCAAAGGATAAGAGATCAACAGTTATTTGGCCATTTGGAGCTGTTGAACAACATGGACCTCACTTGCCTTTAGCAACAGATAGTATTTTTGTTGATGAAATAATTAGTGAAGTTTTTAAATTAATTCCTTCTGAAGTTCCGTTAAAAAAACTTCCAACTCAATTCATAGGTTTTTCCCCCGAACATAAGGGTTTTGATGGAACTATTTCTCTTTCTTCAAATTTATTAATCTCAATGATTAAGGAAGTGGGAGTTCAATTATCCGAAATGGGCTTTAAAAGATTAGTTTTGATTAATGCACACGGAGGTCAAATCTCACTTTTGAGCACAGCGGCAAGAGAATTGAAAAGTTGTGCTCCCAATTTATCGATTTTCCCTTGCTTCCTTTGGAATGGAGTTGATGGTTTAGGAGAATTGTTATCAAAAGAAGAAATTAAGAATGGATTACATGCCTCTTTAGCGGAGACAAGTTTGATGCTTTCTATAAGACCCGAGCTAGTAGGAGATGAACGTCCAAATGAAGTTGTAGCTGGAAAGATCCCAGATGGCTGGAGTTTAGAGGGAGATGCACCAACGGCGTGGCTTACAGAAGAATTAAGTAAATCGGGAGTCATTGGTGATAGTAGAGATTCAAATAAAGACCTAGGAAACAAATTAAAAAATTTATTAATTAATCATTGGTATAAAATGATTATGAATCTTATGAAATCAGATTGGCCTAATTAAATTAATTTATTCACGAAGTAGACAAAATATGGTTTAACAATTGAAACTATTTTCATGATATTTAGATAAAGTCACTATAATTGTGTAAAATCCATGCATAATGCGCTAAAGATTACTGACATGCAAACTCTCGAATCCAATAAAAACACTAGTATTGAAAACTCTACTAATGAGAATTCTGTAAATTTACCTGACTTTACTACTGATTCTTATAAAGATTCGTATAGTCGAATTAATGCAATTGTTATTGAAGGGGAGCAAGAAGCACATGATAATTACATATCAATTGCGACACTAATACCCAATGAAATAGATGAACTAACTAAATTGGCAAAAATGGAGCTGAAGCACAAAAGAGGATTTACTGCATGCGGGAAAAATCTTGGTGTTGAAGCTGATATGATTTTTGCGAAGAAGTTTTTTTCTAAATTACATGGCAATTTTCAAATAGCATTAGAAAAAGGAAACTTGACAACTTGTCTTTTAATTCAAGCTATTCTGATTGAAGCTTTTGCCATATCTGCGTATCATGTGTATATAAGAGTTGCAGATCCATTCGCAAAAAAAATAACTCAGGGAGTTGTTAAAGATGAATATCTTCATTTAAATTATGGTCAAGAATGGCTAAAAGAAAACTTATCCACATGTAAAGAAGAATTAATGCAGGCTAATAAAGCTAATCTTCCTTTGATCAAAAAGATGTTGGATCAAGTAGCTGATGATGCTTCTGTATTAGCGATGGACAGAGAAGAACTAATGGAAGAATTTATGATTGCATACCAAGACACACTTCTTGAGATAGGTCTTGACAATAGAGAAATTGCAAGAATGGCTATGGCGGCAATAGTTTAGTTATTTTTAATATCTAACTAGCAATTTTAATAATTAATTTTAAAGCACTATGCTATTGTTCATAACGATACATAGAAACTACTAATAAATTTTCAATGTTTGGGTTAATAGGTCATTCTACAAGTTTTGAAGATGCAAAAAGAAAAGCTTCATTACTAGGTTTTGATCATATTGCTGACGGTGATTTAGACGTTTGGTGCACAGCTCCTCCACAACTGGTAGAGAATGTGGAAGTTAAAAGTGCAACCGGAATATCTATTCAAGGATCTTATATCGATTCTTGCTTCGTTCCTGAAATGCTTTCTAGATTTAAAACAGCCAGAAGAAAAGTATTAAATGCTATGGAATTAGCTCAAAAAAAAGGTATTAATATTACTGCTTTAGGTGGCTTTACATCGATTATTTTTGAGAATTTTAATCTACTCCAACATAAACAGATTAGGAATACTTCATTAGAGTGGGAAAGGTTTACAACCGGAAATACTCATACTGCATGGGTAATATGTAAACAATTGGAAATTAATGCTCCTCGAGTAGGGATAGATCTAAAAAATGCAACGGTTGCGGTAGTTGGTGCAACTGGAGATATAGGCAGTGCTGTTTGTAGATGGCTTATAAATAAAACTGGTATCTCAGAACTCCTTATGGTTGCGAGGCAAAGAGGACCATTAACTTCGTTACGAGAAGAACTAGGAGGTGGCACTATTAAAGTTTTAGATGAAGCGTTACCTGAGGCTGATATTGTCGTATGGGTGGCAAGTATGCCGAAAACTATTGAAATTGATACTAATAATTTAAAAAAACCATGCTTAATGATTGACGGTGGATATCCTAAAAATCTAGATGAAAAATTTCAAGGTGAAAATATACATGTTTTGAAAGGAGGTATAGTAAAATTTTTCAATGATATCGGTTGGAATATGATGGAACTTGCAGAAATGGAAAACCCTCAAAGAGAAATGTTCGCTTGTTTTGCTGAGGCTATGATTTTAGAATTTGAGAAATGTCATACGAACTTTAGTTGGGGTAGAAATAATATTTCCCTTGAGAAAATGGAATTTATAGGAGAAGCTTCAATAAGGCATGGATTTACGGCCATTGGTCTTGATAAGAATCCCAAAGCATTAATTGATTAATTATGGCTAAACGTTATCTCCTTGATTTTGAAAAACCTCTTGTTGAGCTTGAGAAACAAATAGAGCAAATAAAAGAATTAGCACGAGATTCAGAAGTAGATGTTAGTCAACAGCTTCTACAGCTTGAAACTCTTGCTGCAAGGAGAAGAGAAGAAATATTTAAATCCCTTACTCCTGCTCAAAAGATACAAGTGGCTAGACATCCTCAGAGACCCAGTACTTTGGATTTTATTCAAATGTTTTGTGATGACTGGATTGAATTACATGGAGATAGAAATGGTGGAGATGATATGGCACTTATTGGAGGTATAGGTTCAATAAATAAAAAAGCTGTACTTCTCTTAGGGCACCAGAAAGGTAGAGATACGAAGGAAAATGTTGTAAGAAACTTTGGGATGGCAAAACCTGGGGGCTACCGAAAAGCTCTTAGATTAATGCAGCATGCAGATAGATTTTCCTTGCCCATACTTACTTTTATAGATACTCCTGGCGCATATGCTGGGTTATCAGCTGAAGAACAAGGCCAAGGAGAAGCAATAGCAAGAAATTTACGGGAGATGTTTGGTTTGAAAGTGCCCATAATTGCAACTGTAATTGGAGAAGGTGGTTCTGGAGGTGCTCTTGGAATAGGAGTTGCTGATCGATTACTAATGTTTGAACATAGTGTTTATACTGTTGCAAGTCCTGAGGCCTGTGCATCAATTTTATGGAGAGACGCGGCGAAGGCACCGGAAGCTGCCTCCGCTCTTAAAATCACTGGTAAAGACCTCCTTAAATTGGGAATTATAGATGAAGTATTACCAGAGCCTTCAGGAGGAAATAATTGGGCTCCATTAGATGCTGGCAATACACTAAAAGATTCTATTGAGAGACATCTTAATGACTTACTGAAAATAACTAAAGATGAACTACTAGAACAAAGATATAAAAAATTTAGGGTCTTTGGGAAATTTATCGAAGCAAATAATATTGAGGAGAGATATAATGAAATTCCTCAAGCGACTGAGTAAATTGAAATTAGCTTTTATCACAGGTGCCACAAAAGGTATTGGTAGGTCCACTGCAATAACTTTTGCCAAAGCTGGTTGGGATTTAACTTTACTTTCGAGAAATATAGATATGATGGAAAAACTTAAAAAAGAGTTATCAAATACTAAATCAAAAATTAGTCTAATTAAATGTGATCTATCTAATCCAAAAGAAATAGAATATTGCATCAGAGATTCAATTAAAAAATATGGCACCCCTTCCGTTTTGGTAAATAATGCAGGATACGCTTTTAATGGTAATTTAGTTGAAATGAGTTTTGAAAAATGGGAACGACTTATTCAGGTAAATCTTACAAGTGTTTTTCAAATATGTAGTTTAATCGTCCCTCAAATGCGAAAAAATGGAGGGTTAGTAATTAATGTTAGTAGCCATGCCTCTAATAACGCATTCCCTCAATGGGGTGCATATTGCGTTTCAAAATCAGCCCTTTCAATGTTTACGAAGTGCTTAAGAGAGGAGGAGAGATCTAACTCAATTAGAGCTTGTACTATAACTTTGGGTTCAGTTAATACACCTCTTTGGGACTCCGAATCTGTAAATACAAATTTTGATAGAACTTCTATGCTCTCTGCAATTAATGTATCAGAAACTATTTTATATATGGCTGAACAACCAGATTCACAAATAATAGAGGATTTAACTTTGATGCCTGCAGGAGGAGCTTTTTAACTATTTTCAACTATAAAATAGTAATTATGCAAGGTCAGCCCTTCCTCAATGAACATGTGAATGTGATATAGTTAACTAGTAAAAGAGCTTTCGAAAAGATAAACTAATTACGTTTGCAGAGCATTTATTCTGATAACAATTCTATGACCTCTACATTACCCAACGATAATATCAAAAATAATTTAGATGACCAGATAAGCAAAAAACTAATCTCTGACGTAATTAGAGACAGAATAAAACTCAATAAAGAAAGATTCCATGCTAATGACAATATTTCTGCTTTTATAAACCCAGGGGAATTAAAAAGTTTACAAAAAGAAGTAGCTTCAAAAGTTAGGGATTTACTAAAATCATTGGTAATTGATATTGAGAATGATCATAACTCCCAAGAAACGGCTGAAAGAGTCGCAAAAATGTACTTACATGAAGTCTTTAAAGGAAGATATCAAAAACGACCTAATGTTACAGATTTTCCAAATGCTAAGAAATTAGATGAAATATATACTCTAGGCCCTATTAGCGTTCGTTCAGCATGCTCTCATCATATGGTTCCCATAATAGGTGATTGTTGGATTGGAATTAAACCGGGAGATAAAGTAATAGGAATATCTAAGTTTGCTCGTGTGGCTGATTGGGTTTTCTCCAGACCCCATATTCAGGAAGAAGCAGTTATGATACTTGCTGATGAGATAGAAAGGCTATGCGAACCAAAGGGGTTAGCAATTTTAGTTAAGGCAAAACATTATTGTATGTGTTGGCGAGGAGTAAAGGAACCTAATACAAGTATGATCAATTCCATCGTTAGAGGAGATTTTAGACACGACCAAAGTCTGAAACAAGAATTTTTTGAGCTAGTTAAGCAGCAACCTAATGCAATGGCTTGCTATTAGTCAAAAATATAAATTTTTTTATATTTAAGTCCTTAATAGGACTTATTTTTTATTTCTTTTATAATTCTATTTGTCATTTCTAGATTTTTTAATCCTGGAGATATTTCAACACTACTAGAAATATCTAATCCATCAGGCTTTATATCATTTAAAATTTCATCGATCCAATCTAATGAAATTCCTCCTGCTAGCCACCATGGTCTACTAAAGTTTAAATTTTCAAGAAAGGTAGATTTAATTTTTTTACCTGAACCTCCATAAATGTCCTTATTCCAAGAATCTAATAATATTCCATCAATGAAATTTTCATATGGTTTGATTCCATCAATGTCTTTTTTTGTCTTGATTCTAAAAGCCTTCCAAATTACTATATTTGGGATCTCTTGCCTTATCCTTCGGCAGTAGTTAATATCTTCATCTCCATGAAGTTGAATGATTGTCTCGGTTGGACTATCTGAAAAATTTTTAATAATCAAATCAGCAGGACAATTTTTTACAACTGAGACTCTTTCAATATTTGGATATAACTTTTCTAGGATTGTGAAAATCTTTTTCTTGCTTTCTGGGGAAATATACCTTGGCGATTCTTCAACTGAAATAATACCTATAGCATCAGCACCAAGTTGAGCAATTTGAAGAGCTTGTGTAACGGATGTTATTCCGCAAATTTTAACTAAAGTTTTGGTCTTAGGCATATCCTTATCTTATATGTAGAATTAATATTGTTTACAAATATAACGGAGATTATTTTTGAGGAGTTTGCAAGTCTTTAAAATATGGGGAATTCCCTTCAAAATTCATCCTTATTGGTTTGCGATTCTTTTTTTATTTTCATGGAGTATAAGTAATCAAATTAATTTAACCTCTAGTGAAATATACAGTAATAAAGAGTCTTGGTTAATTGGTTTTTTAACTTCTTTTTTATTGCTATCTACAATTATTTTTCATGAGGTTTTTCATACATTTGTTTCTCTTACTGAAGGAGTAAAAATAAAAAAAATTACTTTTTATTTTCTAGGAGCAATTTTGCAAATTGACAAAGAGTGTCAGACCGCTTTGGGAAATATAAAGATTGCTATTGTTCGACCTATATTATGTTTCTCAACAGCATTAGTTCTTCTTTTGATTAGTATTTCTTCTGAATCTCAAGAACAAATTTTTGTTAATATAATTTCCAGAGTAGCAATATTAAATCTATTTCTTGGGATTTTAAATTTAATGCCAATAGGATCTTTGGATGGTGGGAATCTATTAAAAAGTATTATTTGGTATTACTCAGGAAGTAAGATTAAAGGTAGAAATTTTTTGAATAAGGTAAATTTATTTTTATCTTTACTACTTTTACTTTTGGGAATAATTAGTTTATTTAATATAAGCTTTTATTATGGATTAATATTATCTTTCTTGGGATTATTTGGTATTAATTCATCAAAAACGGAAAGTCAATTCTTAAAAATTGAAAAAATACTCAAATTTAGTAAAGTTAATGATCTTAAACTAAAGCCATTAAGAAAAATAGAATTTAATTCAAATTTTATTGAGTTAAATAAATTAGTTAAAGATAAAAAGGACATTTTTGATAACTATTTATTCCTAACTAATAATGGTAGGTGGGACGGATACATTAATAGTATTATTTTAAAGTCCGTACCTATTAAAAAGTGGGATCGTACTTTTATTTGTGACTTTAAAAAGCCAATAAAAAGTTTTGACAGCATAAACATTAATACAGAGCTGTGGAGATCTATAGAAAAACTTGAGAAATCAACTGAAGGTTTTTTGTTAGTACTCAATACTGCTAATATTCCTGTTGGAATAATTGATAGAAATAAGATTGGATACTTTGTATTAAATAAATTGGGTTTGAATTTGCCTTCTGAAATTGTTAGTAAGTTTAATAATAAAAATCAGTATCCTCTAGGAATAGAGTTACCAAGAATAATTAATTTAATGAAGAAGAAAGGAGATATTGAATAATCTCTATCAAATAAATAAACCAAAATCCTTATGTTCTAATTCGATATTTTCAATCCTTAAGCTTGAGTAATTCTTGAAAAAAGAATTTTTCAAATGTTTTATTATTTCATCATTGGTAAGGTCGAGATTTATTTTTGGTGGGGCTTCCTCTCCAAATAATTTAAACCACAAATCCCTAGGAGGATTAATTTGAATCTCTCCATGTTGAAGGAATCCCCCTTTTTTTCTATATTGAGCACTCCCTATTCTCTTAAAGCCCTCTTGATCAACTAAATCTGAAATATAGGAAGTGCCAAAACAATTTTCTCTTATTATTGATTTCTTTAAACTACCATTTTTCAATGTTAATCCCAGTTCACTAAAACTTTTAATTAGCCAATTATTAACCTTTTGATAACTAAAACTTTTGTAAGAAGCTTTTTTAAATGTCAATGCATATGTGATTCCCTTAGAATGCAAAACGGCTCCACCACCTGAAGGCCGTCTAACAATATTAATAACACCATCTTCGATTAGTTTAAGCCAGTGTAGAGGAATTTCTTTTTGATGATATCCAATAGAAAGCCAATCTCCCTCCCAATGGTAGAACCTTAATGAAAATAGAATTTCAGACTTAGAAATAGTTTGATTTAAAAAATGTAAATCAAAATCCATTTGTTTGACACCGGGCAATGTCAATGTTGATATAAATAAAGCTCTCTTATCTTTTTCCAAAGTTATGATTGTTTATTTCTCTTAATAATATTTTTTAAAAAATTTTCATCCTTTAATTATATTAATTAAGTAACAAATTTTTTTTATTGTGTATCAATTTTACGCTTTTGGGTAGAGAATAAGGAAAATAAGTTTTTATTATGGAGCCATCTCAAACAGTTAATTTAATTGCTCTCAGCCTCATTGTAGTTATTCATGCAGGAGTTTTAGCATTAAGGCTTGGGATAAGTTTGGGTAGAACATAAACAGAATTAAATTTCTATAAATTATATGGTAATAATTAATTAGGACTAGAACTCTAATCCTTTTAAAAATGACTAAATCTAATTTATCAAAAAAAATTTATAGAAATAATATTTCTGATAGAAGTTCTCTAGCATCAGCACTTAAATTAAATTATAGAAAACAAGAGTATTTGGTATCTTCAGTTTATTTGGTTTTAAAAGTATGTTTTTCTCTTTTGGCCATGGTAAGTTTGATAAAACTTGGATATAGTTCAAAAGTCAGATTAAGCAGATTGAGGGAGATCCAAGACTCATTTTTATATGAGAAATCTAGATTCAAGGTTTTAAGTAGTCGATTTGATGATTTGTTTTCTTTTGAAGGTGAGCAAAGATTTATGAAGGATCAAGATCAAATTATTTCTAGAGACATTATCAGAGTAATATGGCGTAGATAAGGATAATATTGAATTTTTCAATATTATCTTAATTTTTTATTAACTTTATTTATCTAGTGGGTAAGAACATTAAAGGTTTAGTTCTAATAACAGGAACCACATCGGGAGTTGGATTAAATTCTCTACAACCTTTGTTGCGATTTGGTTGGGAAGTTATAGCTGTAAATCGTTCCAACAAAAGAGCGATAAAAATTGCAGAGCAACTTTTAACAGAAGATGAAATGAAAAACATTCACTTTATCGAAATAGATTTATCAAATCTTGACGATGTAAGAAAAGGTTGCGGTGAAATATTGAAAAAATTTACCAAACCTATAAATTCGCTCATTTGTAATGCTGCAGTTTATAAGCCAAGATTAAAAAAACCAGAAAGGTCTCCACAGGGATTTGAAAATTCAATGGCAGTAAACCATTTTGGTCATTTCCTTTTAATAAACTTACTTTTGGAAAATATTATTTCCTCTGAAAAAGAAATTTTTTTAAATGGTAAAAAAACTCAATTTAAGCCAAGAATTACAGTTTTGGGTACTGTAACTGCTAATTATTCAGAACTGGGAGGTAGGATCCCTATTCCTGCTCCAGCTGATCTCGGAGATTTGTCTGGATTTAAGAATGGTTTCTTATCTCCAATAAGTATGGCGAACGGGAAGAAATTCAAGCCTGGGAAGGCTTACAAAGATAGTAAATTATGTAATATGGCTACAGTTCAGGAATTATCAAAAAGATATCCTAAAGAAAAAGTTATCGTTAATTCACTCTATCCTGGCTGTGTTGCGGATACCAACCTTTTTAGAGACACTCCTTGGTTATTTAGGCTTTTGTTCCCGATATTTCAAAAATTTATCACTGGGGGATATGTTTCTCAAAGGGTTGCAGGAGAAAGAGTAGCACAAGTAGCAACTTATAAAGTGTACGCTAAACCTGGAGTACATTGGAGTTGGGGTAATCGTCAAAAAAGTGGAAGAAAAGCTTTTTCTCAGAAATTATCAAAAAGAATAATAGATAATAAGATCTCGATGCAAACTTATGAATTGACTAAAAACTTGGTTGGTTTGGATTAATAAAGTTAATCAAATCCCAATAAATCAAAGATTTCTCTATCTTTAAGTGGAGTACCCTCAAGTGGTTCTACATTTTCTAACATATTTTTAGCGAGTGATAAATATTCATTTTG
>MDTG01374329.1_pt1 | contig 10000 bp, 8 predicted proteins | sample 811421 | NCBI WGS metagenome assembly MDTG01 (sample SAMN05326645, study PRJNA326480) | marine metagenome | isolation source: seawater | place: Pacific Ocean: South East | collected 2011 | reverse complement strand
CGCGGTGCGAGGCACCCGAGCGGAAGAATCCGTGCAATCGCATGTCTGACGTCAATCCCTGGCCGGTTCGCCAATGGTAATGGTGCAGTCGCTGATGCCTTCGACACTGACGGTCACGACATCGCCGGGCACGACGGCGCCGACCCCGGCGGGAGTGCCGGTGTAGATCAGGTCGCCCGGCTCGAGCCGATAGAAGCGAGAGACATAGGCGACGACATCGTTCACCGGCCAGATCAGCTCGGTCAGATCGGCATCCTGCTTCACCTCGTCATTGACGGTCAGCCGGATGGCGCCCGACGTCATATCGCCGGTCTCCGCAATCGGGTGCAGCAGCCCGATGGGAGAAGACTGTTCGACGTTCTTGCCTGTATCCCAGGGGCGCCCCTTCTCGCGAGCCTCAAGCTGCAGATCGCGCCGGGTCATGTCGAGGCCGGTCGCAAATCCGAAGATGTACCTGGCCGCATCGGACGTGGCGATGTTTCGTCCGGCGGTGCCGATCGCGACGACCAGTTCCGCTTCGTAGTGGAAGTTTTCGGTCTCGCTCGGGTAGGCGATCGTGGTGCCGGTCGGGACGACCGTTTCTGCCCATTTGGTGAAGAAGAACGGCGGCTCGCGATCGGGGTCCCGGCCCATCTCGCGCGCATGGGCGGCGTAGTTGCGCCCGATGCAGAACACGCGTCGCACAGGATAAGCCTCGCCAGTGGTCGTTTCGATCGTCGTGACGGGCACTTCGAAGAGGGCGGTCATAAGCGTTCTTCCTGATAGAGTTCGAGTTTCTGCTGCGAGGCCTTGTCGGAATATCCGAACAGGACGAGGTCCTCGTCCGCCTCGAGTTCGAGAATTTGCCAGCACGGGACGACGAAGATCGATCGCGGTGCGAGTTCGATGCTGGTTTCGCCGATGCGCGCCCGGCCGCTGCCTTCGCAGACAACAAACACGGTCCCGTCGGTGGCACGTCGCGGCAGCGTGGTGATCCCTGCGGGAATCAGGCGCACATGCGCCGAAATCGTCGCCAGGATCGGGCCGCCATCGGCCGGGTTGGTGAATTCGAGCGCATGGCCCAGATGGGGGTCGAGCGTCGCACTCGCAGCCATCTCGCCGAGCGCCTTGCGCCATTGCGCGTAGGGATAATGGAACAGCGGTCGCTGGGCCGGTCGACGGCCTGCCGCAGAACCGTCGAGGGGGCGCAAGTTGCTACCGTAGGTCGCCAGCGTCGCGCCCGGAGGAGCGGTTTCGGGGTGAACCTTGTCCTCGAGCCGGTCCGCGAAAGTCGCATCGAACAGCCGCACAGTGGGGATGTCGAGACCGTCGAGCCAGATCATCGGTTCGTCGGTCGGATTTCCGTGATCGTGCCACTGCCAGTTGGGGGTCAGCACCAGATCGAACGGGTTCATCACCGCTTTCTCGCCGTCGAGAGCGGTGTAGGCACCACTTCCTTCCATGACGAAGCGCAGCGCACATTGGGAATGGCGGTGGCACGGCGCGATCTCGCCCGGCAGGATCAGCTGGAGCCCGGCATAGAGGCTGCCGGTGATCGCCGACTGTCCGCGGATGCCCGGATTTTCCAGGATCAGGACGCGCCGCTCGGCCTGTTCGGCGCTGATCAGGTCGCCCGCCCGCATCAGGTAATCGCGGGCCTCGTCGTAGGACCAGCCATGGGCGATTGCCTCCGGCTTTGGCTCGGGCTTCACCAGCGCATGGAGCACTTCCCACAAGGGGGTCAGCGCCTTCGGGTCCATCTGGTCGTAAAGCGCCTCTAGCTGCTGGCGCTGGTCGTTAGGCAATTGCGTCATCGCCAGCCTCCTGCGCATGCCTGACGTCTTGCAAGGCAGGGGTGATGGCCCGCGAATAACCACGCATTCCGATCACAAGCATCACGACGGAAAGAGGTGATGCGACGGCGCAGGTAAGAGAAATAGCTTCGGCAAGTCGATTTGGATCCGCAAACCAGTAGTCCGTGACAAGCGCCACGGCGGTCGGGCCGAGGGCCGCCCCGATCAGATTGATGGTCAAGAGATATCCGGCTGATACCAGTGCGCGCATTCTGTTAGGCGTTAGTTCCTGCAAGGCAGCTAGACCGCCACCGAAGTTGAAGCCGGCAAAAAAATTCATCAAGCCAATCAACACCAGCGATAGTTCGGGCGTGGGCATTAATGGGAAAAGGACCGTCGTCGGGATAAGTGCGCAGAAGCCGAACATCGCGGTAAGCAAATTGGCCCGATCATGGCCGCGACGACGTAGGGCACTGGCGACGAACCCACCCAAGAGTGCTCCGCCGGTTCCGCAGCTGATTACAACCAGTCCATAAGATCGCCCGATCTGCGCCGTATCCCAGCCGTAGCTTCGTTCAAGGAAAGCGGGGATCCACGCTCCGGTCCCGTTCCCGACGAGGATCATCAGCGCAAAACCGAGGCCGATACCGACATAGGCGGAAAGGTGCTGGCGCACATGCATGAGGAGCTCGCCTACGCTGGCGCTGCCTTCACCAACGCGAACGCCGATACGCTTGGGTTCCGGTACGGTCATCATCAAAGCTGCTAACAGGAGACCGGGTAAGCCGAGCGCCAGAAACACCAGGTGCCAACCCTTGGTGGCTCCCAGCACCGGTAGCTCAATGATTTCCCCAGGCGGTATAACCGAGGACACAAGGCCACCTAGTAGCAACGCCCCCGCCCCACCGAGGTAAATGCCCATCTGGTAAACTCCCATCGCAGCGGGAAGTCGGTCTTTGGGGAAGTAATCGGACAGCATCGAATATGCGGCGGGGCTAAACCCACCTTCGCCAGCACCAACACCAATGCGTGCAAGGAACAGGGTGGGGAACGTGCGGGCAACGCCACAGATGGCGGTCATCGCGCTCCACACCGTTATCGACGCGACCACGATGTTGCGGCGGTTCGAGCGGTCCGCGAGCCAAGCAACGGGCAAACCAACCGCGACATAGAACAAAGTAAAACTAAGGCCGTAGAGCAAGCTCATGGCCGTGTCAGACACCTGCAAATCTTCCTTGATCGGCTGCACAAGCAGGGCCAGCGCCTGTCTATCAATGAAAGCCAAGGTATTGGCCATCATCAAGATAATAGCGGCGTACCAGGCGCTAGCCGGCGAGGGCCAGGCATTCCCATCTGTCGGTTGTTGCTCGTTCATTTTACTATCCGATCCCGAAAAGTCGGAATTGGCCGCCGAACCGATGGTGCAATCTCATCGACGTTCGGCAGCCGCACTCCGCTATCGTCAGTAACGATAGCCAACTGAGAGCCCGAAGTAGCGATCTGCATCCTTCGGAATATTAGCCCACAGATCGAATGGATTGTTCGCATTCGAAAGGATGGTACCGTGGCTCAACTGCGAATAGTAATTGGTATCGAAGAGGTTCTTTACGAACCCGGCGATCTTCAAGTTCTCGCTTTCGACACCAATCGAAAGATCGACGATCGTGTAGCTGCTTTGAACAAGCAATGGGTCTTGTTCGAGAGCAAAAGTTTGCTCGGATTGGAAGTTGACATTGCTCAGAATAAACCCGTCCCACGCATTCGACAGCGGAAACTGCACGCGCGGGCTGAGATTGACGCGATAGCTAGGAGTAGAAGGCAGGTTACCATCTACGACATCGATTATCGGGTCTGAAACGACCGTATTCCCGTCGATCACCCTGCTTGCGCGATAACATACATTGGACGGGAAATTATCCGTGAAGATCGGTGCGGAAGCCTGGTCTTGACGGGCACAAGTTTGACCCGCGACATTCACCTTCGCATCAACATAGGTGAAGGCAATCGGCAGCGTGAACCATGTCGTCGGACGTAGCGTTGCTTCAAGTTCGAAACCCTGCGACCGTGACTTGCCGGCGTTCAGCTGGCGCACCTGCAGATTGCCGCCACCCGTGTCGAGAGCCTGAACCTGAAGGTTGGTAAAGTCGGTTCGAAAAGCCGCAAATGCAAGGTTGAGCGCACCATCGAACGTCCTGTACTTCACGCCCACTTCATAACTATTGACATGCTCTGGCTCCAACCCGGGGTTGTCCGAGAAGTCCGTGTTGGGCGTGGCGTCGAGGGCGAAGGATTTATAGCCTCGAGTATAAGTGCCATAAACATTTGCGTCGCTATTAAGCTCATAACGGAAGCCAGCCTTGCCTGTCAGCGCAGTGTCGCTACGAGAATCTCGGCCACTGTTTGGATCTGCCGCGAATATGAGATCGCCAGGAACCAGCGGGGCAATGGCCTCGCCCTCAACTGTTTGCTTTTCGTAAGTGAGGCGTAGCCCGCCAATCAAGTGAAGGCCGCCGAATATATTGTAGTCCAGTTCGCCAAACGCGGCCGCGCTGTCGGACTGAAAGTTCGCGTCGAAGCCAGACGAACGATAGCGCACAGGAACATCGCACAAAGCACCGATGGTGGTGCCGGTCGGACATTGGATGAGTCTCCGGCGTAGACTGCGATCCATGTCCAGTTTTGCAAAGAAAGCACCCAGAACATAGTTGAGCGGCGTGCCACCGTTCGAGGCAATCCGGACTTCCTGCGTGTAGCTGTCGTAGTATGTATCCGCTACGTTGCTATTCCACTGCGAGTAGGGAAAAGGGCCGACGTAGCGGACTGGGTCGGAGAATATCTGATCGGGTTCGAATTGTGTCGCGATCTCGTAGTTTTGCCACGCAGTGATGGAAGTGATCGTCGCCGGCCCGACATCGTAGTCCAACTGAAGCGATGCGCTCTTTACCTTGCTGTTGGAATAACTCGCATTATCGTTCGACACTTCCCGGTTCGTCGGCGATGCAACAATGTCGCCCAACAATGTTTGGATGGCGGGAGTCTCGATGCGGACCGGAACACGCGAGCAGCAGTTGGCGTCGGTTTCACGGTATTCCGCGATGAACATTGCGGTCAACGGAGATCCGTTGTCCCATTGCAGTTTGCCGCGAAGCCCCCAGCTTTCAAAACCGTTCACGTCCTCATCTGTTGCAATGTTGCGCAGATGGCCACCAACGTCGTTATAGAAGCCGCTGATCCGGGCGTTGAGGCCGTCGGCAATCGGGCCGGTAACTGACCCCTTAAGCCGATACTCATTGCCTTCCGCGATGGTTGCGTCGATGCTTCCCGTGAAATAATCCTCGGGCGCAGCGGTAACGATATTGATCACACCGCCGGTCGCGTTCTTTCCGAACAACGTACCCTGCGGCCCACGCAACACTTCAACCCGTTCGATGTCAGCAAGATCAGTAAACCCCTGACTAGAACGAGCTACGACAACGCCGTCCACCACAATCGAAACTGCTGATTCGACAGCCTGCCCGAAAAGCTGAGAACCTACGCCGCGTATGCGGAAGGCGCTATTGTTCGGATTGTTACCCTGCTGATAAGAAAGCGAAGGTACTGCGCGGACAAGAGATTCGGTGTCATTGATCTGTGCGTCCGCAAGCGTTTCACCGCTGACCGCCGTGACCGCGATTGGCACTTCAATCAGTCGCTCTGATCGCTTTTGCGCGGTCACCACAATGACATCCGCGTCCAACGCCGTCTCTTCGGGTTGAGACGCAGGCAGGTCCGTATCCTGTGCAATCACACCAAATGGCATTGCGGCCAACGCAATAGCGACTGCGCTGCACGATGTCCGGGCGCGCCAAGCGGCGGTAACAAGTCGTCTCATGATTTCCTCTCCATACTAAAACTGCTTTTTCAAGCAGCCCCAGATCTAACCCCCCCAAATACGTGAGCCGTCTGGTTTACCGTTAAACCATCTGCACGATGCAGGGCAATCTTGTCAATCGTAAGATTCTCGATTCCTGAAATCAGGCGTCGATTACTGTTGTCGAAAGCGGCCTGGATCTGCGCAAATCTGGCAGTTGCGAGCTTAGGCCCAGCTGCCAAGTCGGTGCCTCGGCATGAACGCGAAGATTCGCCAGGGATCGAGTGCCAACAACGTTCGCGGCGCGCGACACCTATCCTACACGCGCCGCGAAGGCTTTGACGGCCTAATTCTCTACAGCCTCCGGGACGCGATTGCGGCCTGTGCCGAGCACGGGATATTCGACCAGTGGCTCACCGCGCTTCTGCGCATCCTGCTTGGCCCGACTATCAGGAAGAATGTCGTCCAGCCTGTCGATCCGGTTAGGTTCAACGTACCAATCGGCCGGGAACGGAGCCGCCCCCGTTCCGCCCTTCATCCGACGCACGCTGCCCCGTGAATGGCGCTTCGTGTAAGGAATGACGTGTCGGCCGTGGTTATCCTCGAGTTGATCGAACAGCGCCTGCCGCAGTTCGATCACCTTATGCAAATGGACCGGGTCGTCGATGAGATTGTTCATCTCCAAGGGATCTTGAGCCAGATCGTAAAGCTCCTCGATATCGTACACGCCGTAGTATTGGATGTATTTGTAATCGCCCCGAAGGATGGAAAATGTTCCCGGCGTCATCGGGAACGACCATTCCCAATAATATTCGTAAATGAAATCGTCGGGGTTCCATTCGGCCTCGTCGATTTTGCCCGACAGCAATGGCCAGGCGTCGCGCCCCTCGAATTGAGCCGGAATATCGGCACCCGCAACCGACAAGAAGGTCGGGGCGAAATCGAGGTTCCTGATCCGACCGCGATTGACGGCGCCTGCAGGGATCGTCCCCGGTTCGTACACGAGCATCGGCACCCTAACGGATGGCTGATAGGCGTTGCGTTTGTCGATCAGGCCATGGTCGCCAATCAGAAAGCCATTGTCTGATGTAAACACGACGAGCGTGTCCTTCTCGAGATTGTTCGCTTCGAGATAGGCCATGATGCGCGCCACACTGTCATCTACTGCGGAGAGCGTCGAATAGTAGTAACGCAGGTATTCCTGCATCGTCATGTTCGAATTATAGAGGAAATCCAGCCCGTGCCAGGTGTTGCGCTGGTTGTAGACCCACATGGGCTTGCCCTCGTAATTTTCGGGCGTGTTCGCGGCGCTTGCCGGGATTTTGAAGGTCGTGTCCTTGTACTGGTCCTTGTAGCGCGGCGGCGGCAACGGGTCAGAATGGACCGCCTTATGGCTCAAATAGAGCATAAAGGGCTGGTTTGGATCACGCTCGTTCTCCAGCCAGTTCATGGCATAGTCGGTCATCTCATCGGTGATGTAGCCGCGCTGCGGCACGACCTCGCCGTCAATGTTGAAATTGGTCTCGCGCCCGGGTCGCGCATCAGGATCGGGATAGTAGCTGCCCTGCCCCTTAAAGCTGATCCACTTGTTGAATCCTGGCCGCGGCGCATCAGTTTCGGCACCCATGTGCCATTTGCCAATAAACGCGGTCTGATAACCGACCTGCTGGAGATAGGATGGAAAGAAGGTGAGCCCTTCTTCGCTGGAATCGTTGTTGTCGACGATGCCGTGATTGCGCGCCGTCATGCCGGTCAGGATTGTAGCCCGACTTGGACTGCAAAGCGACGAGGTGACGTAGGTATTGGGCAGGTAGGTGCCCCCTCGCGCCAAACGGTCTATCGCGGGGGTCCGGATATCAAGCTGAAGGAAACCCATCCCGTCGAACCGCAGATCGTCGACGATTACGAAGACGATGTTCTTGCGCTCAACCCGCTGTGCGGCCCTATCTGGATGAGGATCCTGATGCTGAGCAGGGGAGTGTCCGACGGCCATCGAAGAACACGCTGTCGCCACGGCTCCCACTGTTGCCATCAGCCCCTTCATGAAGCCCTTTTTCATCCTGAATCCTCTGGTTTATTGGATTGTGTTGTTCAGCACGGATTTTTTATCGAACCGAGCCCGGTTACTGGTTGCTCCCAGCGCCGCCGGGTGGACCGTCCGGAATATCGTTTGGCGTAAAGCCACAACCGACGATTTGGGGATCCGCCCCGGCAGTTTCCGCCGCCTGCCCTGCGCACCAGGGAAACCGTACCGGATCGAGCGGCACCGAGTCGGCTTCGATCATGGCCCTTAGCTGAAGGTACTGCTCTCTGCGTGCGCCGCTCAGGCTATCGGCGTCGATCGTCCTCTCGATCCCGGTGGCGAGATCGAGCGAGACATAGCGCCCATCGGAATAGAGCTTACGATCGCTATCAAAGGCGAACTTCACGGGCTTAAACACCCAGCTGGGCGCATAGTGCTGGTAGATGGCTGACCGCGCTTCGTTTACCGAACCGCGGGCGACGGCTAGCTGGCTTACCCCGTCGATCTTCCAATCCGGCTCGATTTCCGCCGCCTGCGCGATCGTCGGCACAATGTCAGTAAAGTCGATCAGTCCCTGCCGGCTCTCGCCCGCGGGCAGTTCCCCCGGCCAGCTCATGATCATCGGAACATGCGTGCCAGTCAGCGTCGGCTGGCCCTTACCGCCACGGACCTGCTCGCCATTGCGGATCGAATATATCGCCCGGTTTGTCCCGTTGTCTGAAGTGAAGATGATCAGCGTGTTCTCACGCAGGCCGATACTGTCGACCTTGTCGAGCAAACGCCCCACCAAAATGTCCATGTGCTGGACCATTCCTCGGAACTTGGCCTGATCGCCTTCCAAATCCATTTTCCCCGGCACGACGACGAACGGGTCGTGAACCAGTACCATCGGGTAGTAGAGGAAGAAGGGTTTGCGTTTGTTCTGGTCGATGAAATCGAGAGCATAATCACTCAGATAGTCCGGACCAAAACCTTCTTCGGGGAACAATGGCTTGCCATCATTCCAAAGAGTCGGCCCCCAATAACGAGAGCCCTTCGCGTGGCGCGGTCGCAACTGCCAAAGCAGCGAGTGTGAGAAACCCGCGCCCTGGGGCGAGATGCCCTCGCGGCCGTCGAACCCGTTCCCGCTCAGTTGCCACTTTCCGACGATGGCCGTCTCGAACCCTGCCTTTCGGAACATGTTGCCGAACGTCTGTGCATCAGGCGCCAGATATCCGAACGCTTCGTAATTGCTTGCGTTCTCCCGCCCGGTCATGATCCGTGTACGGCTGGGCGAGCACAGCGGAGTGGAGAACGCGCGTTCAAAAAGTACCCCCTCCTTCGCCAGACCGCCAGATTGGGGGTTTCGATCGAGCCACCAAACAGCGCCAGCGGCTCGACTCCGATATCGTCCGCAAGGATAACGATGACGTTCGGCGGGCCTTCGGTGCGGGCTAGCTCGTTCGCGCGAGGGGCGCGCTCAGGAATCTCACCATCACCAAACGGTAGTGCCATCGCAGGGCCCGGCCCCGCTCCCAGCGCAACAGCGGCGCAGGCTGTGAGCGCACACACTGCTTTGGGTAGGCGCCCGAAATTAATTCTCTGCATTAGCGGCCCTCTCCAAACCCGCCCACCATTATGGTTTACCGCTATACCAATTTAACTGGTGAGATCAATGTCATTGTCGCGGCATCGGTTCGATCAGTCTGTGCGAATTGTTGTGTCGTTCCATATGTCTCGTATGTCACCACTCGCATTATGGTCTGATCCCACTTTTCAATTTAATAGCCGCGTCTGCAACAGCGCGCTTGCAACCTGGATCAAACTGATCCCTGACGTTCTCATCAAAGTAAGGAGTACCCGTGGTTCCATGATCGATGGAAACCAGCTGTTGGTGGCGTTCGAGTTCATCGTTCGCGCCAGCTCGGATCTCGCATACGTTGCGATCTCGAAATTCGCTGTGAATTGCGTAAAGTTGAACTGAACGTGTTTTCTGCGAACTATGGCCAGCGATTGTTCTGCAGTGATTTCTCACGGGCTTCGACGTAACTGCCGAAGGAACCGGAACCTACAAGCAAACAATACGCCTGCTGGTTTTGCGCTGTCAGACAGGACGGGGCTTTTTATTCGGTAATCCGGTAACGACTAGCGGCGATGGGGCCGTGATCGCAATTGGCGGCCAGCAAAATAGCTCCATGCTTGTGGCGTTTGCTCGGAATCACCATCCGAACGGCTTTACCGAAAAAGCCCAGAACTCCGCGGATTTTCGCAATTGGCGCGCCCGGCAGGACTCGAACCTGCAACTCCAAGCTTAGAAGGCTCGTGCTCTATCCAGTTGAACTACGGGCGCGCTCCGGGGCTGCCATAACGTGCCTT
>MDTG01355839.1_pt1 | contig 10000 bp, 8 predicted proteins | sample 811421 | NCBI WGS metagenome assembly MDTG01 (sample SAMN05326645, study PRJNA326480) | marine metagenome | isolation source: seawater | place: Pacific Ocean: South East | collected 2011 | reverse complement strand
TGTTTTGTTAAAATTACATATTGATGATAAACGCATGATTTAGAATAATTAAGTTTAATTATTTTTTTATTAACAATTAATTTATTATAACGTTTAGCAATCTTCTGTCGATTTTTATTGTGAGTATCTAATTTTTTAAGTTTTTGATTTAAGATTATTGCCTGAATAGAATCTAATCTACTATTTAAACCTATAATTTCATGATTAAATTTTTTTTTAGATCCAAGGTTTCTAATTTTTTTTATTTTTGTATAAAGTTTCTTATTATTGGTTGTTATAATTCCAGCATCGCCATAAGCTCCTAGATTTTTTCCAGGGTACAAGCTAAAACATGAAATGTCAGCCAAAGACCCTACTCTTTTGTTTTTGGAATTATTTTGTAGGTTGTATGCTCCATGAGCTTGGGCACAATCGTCTACGATAAATATATTTTTATCATTAACAATTTTTTTTATAGAGCTTATGTCTACAACAGATCCATATAAGTGAACAGGCATTATAACTCTTGTTTTTTTTGTTATTTTTTTTTTAATTTTAGCAATATCAATTCCTGGAGAAAGATACTCTGTATCAACTAATATAGGTTTTAAATTAGCATTCAATACAGCAAAAGCTGTGGAACAATAAGTCATTGCTGGAATTATTACTTCAGAATTATTTGGCAAATTGAGAGCTTTTAATGCTATTGTTAATGCATCTGTCCCGTTACCACAACTTATAGCAAATTTTGATTTACAAAATTTAGAAAAGTTTGACTCAAAGGTTTCAACATCTTTACCAAGTATAAAATCTCCTTTTTTAAATAATCTTTTAATACTTAGTAAAATTGATTTATGTAATATATAATCTTGTTTATAAATGTCTAAAAATTTTATCATTAACTAAATATTATTCCCAATTAGGTTTATAGTTTTTATTTGGATCTATTGATTTATTTACAATATATTTCGCAACATCTTCACAATTAAATAATTTGAAATATTTTTTTTGACCATTTCTTGCTATTTTTTTACGCTCATCAGTTTTATTTTTATAAAAATTTAATTTATCGGTTAAATCTAGATTATTATCAAAAAAGATCATTTCATCTTTATTGAAAAAATGGTCAAACTGTTTTTTATTATCCATAAATGTTAATAACCCATTACCCATTAAAGACGCTATTCTGTTACTTGATGAATATTTTTTTGACTTACCCCTGTTAATATTTATTGCCATAGACGATCTTGAAATTGCTTTATAAAAATTTTCAGACCACACAGGGTTTCTTTTTTTAAAGCCATAAATATCAAATTTAATATCTTTATTTAATTCTAATATTTTTTTTATAAAAACTTCTCGTTCATCTATTTTTCCAGATTTAATATTTCCTCTATTTACACCGTGACTCATTGCAAAAAAAACATCGTAAATGAAAGATTTATTGTTATAAATACTAAGTTTTTCGATATTTCTATCAACAGGAGTGGGTAAAAAATGATAATTAACATTTTTAGCTTTTGCTGACACCTCATCTGGATGTGTCGAAATAAAAAAATTATCAATATTTTTGAAATTTGTTTTTAAACTGGAAAAGTTTTTTTTAAAATCCGGACCATTAATAGTGAGATTATCTTCATACCATTGAGAAATTATAACATTTTTATTTATATGTTTAATTTTTTCATAAGTTTCATCATAAATATTATGAACATGACCAATTAAGACTAAATCAGGCCTATAGTACATTGATTTTTCAAACAAAGTTTTGTTTAAAATATCTTTTCCAGTTATTGGATTGTAATTAATAATATCTCTATCACTTAAACCTTCGACATCATGACCTAGTCTAATTAATCCATTTTCTAACTTTTTACCAGTGGAAATAAAATAAATTCGACCACCAATTTTTTCAGCTCTATTAAAAACATGTAAAATTTTTAGTTTAGAATTTTTATTAATATTAAATTTTTTTATTGGGTTTAAGATTTTGTTTCTATCTTCGTCGATAGTTTTAATGTTATCTTTAATTAAATGTAATGGATTATTAAAATTATTTTTTTGGATATTTATTAATTTATTTTTTTTATTAATCAAACTATTTACTTCATGAAAAATACAATCATGAGTTATCTTATCTAATATTATTGGAGATCCTATTGTTTCTGGCAAACCTCCTTTTCTCGATATTATAACTGCGTTTCCCCTAGAGCCAGCTTCAAGTGAAGACCTTCCGAAAGGTTCTTCCCACGAAGATGGTACAACAGTTATTGATGATTTATTATAAATTTTTAAAACCTTCTCATGCTGAATCCAACCTGTGAAAAGAAAATTGGGGTGATTAATTTTAATATTTTCTCTTGGTTCATCACCTATAGCAAAGGCCTTCCAATTAACATGTTTGTTAAGTATTTTTTTCATTGCAATACAAAATTTATCAAAACCTTTTGCAGCATTAAGTTTTCCTGAAAAAACAATTAAATTTTCTTTTTTTGGAAACTTATTGGCTTGATTAATACTTGGATAAATTGTTTTAAAATTTGAATAGTAATTTTTTTCAATACCTTCAAAAAATTTTTCTTCTACCCAAGAACTGACAAAATATATTTGTTTACAAATATTTAATAAATTAATTCTTTGCTTTATAGATGAAGATCCTTCTAAATTTAGTGGGTCATTATGAACAATTAAAATATAATTAATTTTATCAAACTTTTTATAAAGCTCTGTAAGATATGATGGTCTGTTATGGATTTCAATTATTTTTGGATTTTGTTTTTTAATTTCTGAAATAAACTTTTTAATATAAATATTTGTTCGGCTTCTGAACTTTACAGAAGGTATCAATATATTTTTGTAAATTTTTTTATTTATAATTTCATTAAGAAGATTTGTAGACCCAAAAACTGTAATATTTTTTTTAAATTTAGTATTTACTAAAAAATCTTTAACCCAAATAGATGCAGATCCTGAATAGCTTTTTATAAATTGGTCTTTGTGGGGTAATAATATAAAAATTTTTTTCATAGGCAGTTATTAAGTGAATCAGTAAATATATTGTAATATAAAATTATAATGGATAATATCAAGTTATCGAAATTACAATCAATATGTTAAAAAAAAATTAATTATGAGAGTTAATATAATAGGTTCTGGTTACATGGGTAAGCAAATATCTGCTTTATTCAGGTTAATTGGGTTTGATGTACTTATTTGGAACTATAAAAATATAGATCTGTCTTCACAAATTGACCATGAAACTAGAAAATTGGAAAAAATTCTTAAAATGAAAGCTTTAGGTACAAGCTCATATGAAAGCAATTTAAATAATTTTGAAAATAATTTTACCATAGAAACTGTTAAGGAAGATTTAGATCTTAAAAAAAAAATTATCTATAATCTAAATTATAGTGAAAATATTTTTAGCAATACATCATCATTAAAATTATCTTCAATTGGTGAAAATGTAAACGGACTTCATTTCATGAATCCTGTGAGCACAAAATTTATTGAAATTTGTAAAAGAAATAGTTTTTCTGAAGATACACTATCTCTTGTAGTGGAAAAGTTAGAAAAACTTTCGTATAAGTTTATAAGTGTACAAGACACACCAGGTTTCTTAATTAACAAAATTATATTCAGAGATATTTCTTATTTTTTTTACTTAATAGAAGTGGAAAAATTTGACATCAATGAAGTGAAGAAATTTTATCTTAATGATACTAATAGAATTAATCCCATTAAATTATTAAATCTTATTGGAACCGACACATCTTTATATATCTTAAAAAATCTTAATAAGCATGATAAATCATTTTATATTCCTGAAATGCTTAAGGTGGCTGTTAATGATAATGTCTTAGGAAATAAGAATAAAAAAATTTTCATGGTTTAATGTATTCTCTTTTTAATTTTAAGTAAATTTCACTTATATTTTCAGGATAATCTTTATTGAATCTTGTTGTCCAGGGATAAGCTGATTTATTTTCACCAGGTATTTTCATGAGACTTATATTGCCGCGCTGTTTGAATGGATTGCCAGCACCTATAGTTTCTGGTTTTAAATTTATATTAACAAGACTATTCGCACCTACAAAACTTCCAAATCCTAATATTTTTCCTGGTAAAATTGTTGATCTTGTACAAACAATTGCGAATGGTTCGATTGTTACTCCTTTTCTGATATTACTAGGAGGTATTGGATCATTGGTAAGAATGACATACGGAAACAACCAGCTAAAACTCTTAATTTTAGAACCTTGCCCAACGTGTACATTGCTATGCAATTTAGAGTAAGCTTCTATTAATGTATATCCTTCGATATCACTAAAACTACCAATTTGGACATTATTCTCAATGAATGTTTCCTCTCTAACTAAAACGTTATGACCTATAATTGAATTTTCACCAATAGTACTACCTAAGTAAATTATTGAATGTGAATTAATTTTAGTATTTTTTTTTATAAGTAATTTTTTAGTATTATTTGACTCTGTAGAAAAACCAATTAAACAAAAATCTCCAATTATTACTCCATCTTCAATAATAACATTGTCAAAAATTTTAGCAGTATCAGAGATTTTTACATTATTTCCTATTTTACTTTTATCTGAAATATTCATTATAAAAAATTTGTATATATTTGATTTATTTCTACACGATAAATATTAGGATTTCTATTATATCTGAACCTTCTAGTGCCCAAAACTTCTTCAAAAGTGATTTTATTATTTAGCCATAGATTAAATTCATTATCTTGAACAATAAAATAATGACAATTTTCAGGTATTGTTGTTTGATAACGACAAATAACATTATTTGTTTTTAAATTAATAATAATTTTTTCTTTAGAGTTCGATTTTTTAGAAATAACTATATTGTGATCAATCTTATTACTGTTTAACTTGATTTTATTTCTAATAAATTCAAGCTTATTTTTAGTAATAGGAACTTTCTTAATAGTTTTAACTTTTTTTGATAATTGTTTTTTCTTATTTGTAAATTTAACAAGTTCTTTGTCAAATCTCTTCTGAGAAATTTTTTCATAATATAGTGAAATTTTATCATTTTTTTTTAGGCAAAAAGAACCTGATAGCATCGTTTTATACTTATCTGACTGTTGCTTATGTTTAATTTTAGCATAGTTAACAAAATCAACAGGAGTTGCTACACCTTTATTCATATCACATTTGGGATCATCTAAATGAAACAAATTTGATCCAAAAGGTATGACTATTTCTGGTTTTAAAATTTTTGATTGCATAATACCATAATCCATAAATAAGCTTTCAAGTCGTATAGCTTCAGCTTTATTTATTTTTTTCGAGATTCCATTTAATAAATAGGGGTAATAATTAATATAGGCAAAAGGAACACAAGCTACATCTACATGGCCAACTTTTTTTTTAAATGGAGCTAAACTTTTTTCGGTGATAAAGTTATCATTACCATGATATACACTTAGGTTATTATTTGATATTAACATAGATGAGTCAATATCGTTATACTCATGCAAACACCCATATACCCATGTATTTGTATCTATGTAAGTTTTTTTTCTGACAGGAATGAATTTAGCCCTAATTTTTTCTTTTTTTAATGATAATTTAAAACCTGGTCTTTCATCAAGTACATATATAGGAATTTTTTTTTTTTGAAATTTTCTAAGTAATGATGGATCATAGTGATCTTGATGAATATGAGAAACAAATACGCCATCTACATTGAATAACCTATCATCAATTATTTGATTTGGGAAAAAAATCCAACTATTTCTATAGAAATTAATGTTATTAATATAATCAAATAAATATTTTTTATTATTAAGTCTTACTAAAATTGATGCATGGCCAGTATAAAAAACACCATCATCTTTTGATTTCAAGAAATTTGTTAAATCTTTACTTTTTTTATTAGAGTTATTAGAATTTAGGTTCATTAATATATTTATTTTTAATAATTTTTCTTAATTTTATATTCTTTTTTAAATAATATTCAAATTTAAGAGCTTCACTTTTATTCTTAAACTTCTTCTTATATATTATTTTCCATTTACGACCTTTAGTAAACTTTGCACCTTTTCCATTGTTATGTGAAGCTAGCCTTTGTGTTGGATTTATGGAGTAACCTACATATGATAAAGGTTTTGGGCTGTTTACTGATAACAACATGTAAACAAAATAAAGCATTTATTTTCTATCTAATAAAACCATCAATTTTGTTATGGAGATATTAAAATTATCATTAAAAATAATACTCTTTTTTTTTGTTAAAACTTTTAATATGTAATCAGCAAGATTACTTAAAGGTTCAGATAAATCTATTTTTGGAACTTCTAAAGTATGTTGATTAAATTTATTTTTTATAGTTTTATAAATTTTGATTTTATATAAAGTTTCATTTTCATCACAATAAATAGTTGCTTGTTCAAAAAAAAATTTCATCAGCCTTATTTTTGTTGGTGACTTCCAATTATTTTTAATAAAAATATTTAGATCTTTTTTATTAGAAAGATTTATTTGTATTTTATCGTAATTAAACTTTTTAGGTTTATTTTTTAATGTATGAATAATATTTAATTTATTTTCACCTAAAAGATATTTTATGATTGAAATATCATGAATTGATAAATCCCACAAAACATTAGTATCTTTACGTACTGGAGCTTGCTCTCTATATGACTCTATAGATTTAAGTTTACCAAATTTATTTTTATCAATTAAATTTTTTACATATTTAATTGAGCCAGAAAAAATAAACGGAAAATCAATAAAAATTTTTACATTATTTTTTTTTGCTATATTATTTAAATCCATGTGATGCTTAACAGATAAACATAATGGTTTTTCTACTAATAAATTAATTGATTTCTTTAAAATATATTTTGCTAAAGAATAATGAGACGATGTTGGCGTTGCCAACACAACTAAATCAAACTTATTAAATTTAATTGCATCTTTAAAGTTTTTATAAATATTAACACCAGGATAATTTTTTTTTGCTTTAGTTAGATTTTTGTTATTTAAGTCACAAATAGTTGAAAGATTGTAACCATTAGCGTTAGAAAAGTTCCTACATAGATTAGGACCCCAATACCCATATCCGATAATACAAACATTTATCATAATTTAATGGCGGTCCCTGGGGGAATCGAACCCCCCTTTGCAGGATGAAAACCAGCTGTCCTAACCGATAGACGAAGGGACCGTGTGCTGATCTTTTATTTTAAAAGTCATTATTTATCAAGTCTAATTAAACTACACGATAACATCTCTAATTGTTAATTGGAGTGTTTTTTTATTATTCCAAATATTTTCATTAATTTGGCCTAAAACATTTAAGGTCTTTTTATAATTTAATAAATATTCTCCAACTTTATTATGCATTGAGTTAAAAGAAATACATTTTATTGAAAAACCTGTTTTTGCTTTTAATATTACTGATATATGTTTGTTATTAAGAATCGTAGATTTAATTATCTTTAAATCTCTAATGAAAAATGTTGGAACTGGATTTGCAGTGCCAAAAGGTTCTAATTTTTTTAAATCATTATAGAAATTTTCATTAAATGCTAGAGAAGATATTTCGGCATCATATAAACAAATATTGTTTCTTATAGATCCTGAATTAAGAAAATCTTTTTGAATAAACTCTTTAAAATCTTCAAGACAAGATTTCTTCAAAGAGAAACCAGCTGCTGCACTGTGTCCGCCGCCACTTACTAATAAGTTGTTATCAAGTGAATTCTTTATAGCCCGTCCTATATTATAATCGAATACAGACCTAGCAGAACCTTTTATTAAATCATTTGAGGCTGTTATCACTATTGTTGGCTTATTAAAATGATCTTTTAATCTAGCTGCTATAATACCTATCAGTCCTTCATTAATATTTTGATTAAAATAGATAATTACATTTTTGTTTTCATATTCTATTTTTTTGAAATCAATTTCATCAAGTAATAATGACTCAATTCTTTTTCTTTCATTATTTAATTTAATTAGTTCAGCAGCCCTAAGTTTTATAATTTCTAAATTATCAGAGGACAATAATTCGGATGCGTAATTAGATTTACCTAATCTTCCACCTGCATTTATTATGGGCCCAATTAGGAAACCAAGATCATTAATACTAAGTTTGTTTGTTTTATTATTAAGATTAAACAATTCTGCTAAAGGTGCATTATTATTAATATCAAAAGTTTGAAGAGCATTTAAAGCTATTAACCTATTTAATTTTCTTAAGGGCATTACATCACATACAGTAGCTAATAGAATATAGATTAAATATTTAGATATTTTAAATTTACTTTTTATTTTTAATGATAATAGATCTAAAAAAAAATAAGTTAAGGTTGAGGCACATAAATAATCATATTCGATATATCCATTATCTTTCTTTGGGTTAATAATAGAATTTGCATTTGGAAATGGTTTGTTAATTTCATGATGATCAATAATTAAAGATTTAATATTATTTTTATTTAAAAAATCTATAGCTTCATTGGATGTTGAACCACAATCAACCATAATTATTAACTGAGGTTTTCTTAAGATTAGTTTTTTGAATAATTTTTTAGTAGCACCATAACCATCCACTTCTCTGTCAGGTATATAGTAAAAATATGGATGTTTTATACACTCAAAAAATCTTATCCACAGTGAGGTTGCTACAGATCCATCAACATCATAGTCACCTAAGATACAAATTTTCTCTTTATTATTGATAGATTTTACAACAAGATCTATTGAATTATCAAAATCGCTATTTTTTAAAAAGACATTATTTAGATATAAATCATTATTTATTGTGTTTAATTCAGTTTGGTCAAATTTTCTAGATAAAGCTAAATTAGATATAATATCAGTAAAATTAAAATCTTGTTTTAATTTTTCAATTGAATTTTTATTATTTTTTTTTTGTTTCCATTTTTTACCCAAAACCGAGATCATTCTTTAATAGAATTTGTTCTATTAATGATTTTTTTAAATTGTGAACTTTTGTGTGTGACAAGAGTTTCAGATGTATAATTGTTATCTTTAATATTAATACCAGCTAAAACATCACTATTCGTTATACCAGTGGCACAAAAAATAGAGTCTCCTTTTATTATTTCATTTAATTCATATTTTTTGTTCAAATCAGTTATGCCCATTTGTTTCGCTTCAATTATATCGTTCTCGTTTTCAAATATAAATCTACCTTGAAAATGACAATTATATGCGTCTAGTGCTGATGCTGCTAATACTCCTTCTGGACCACCGCCAATACCCAAGTACATATCAACTTTATATTTTGGGTCAGATACATAAAGAGCTCCAAGAACATCACCATCTGTAATTAGTTTTATATTCACATTTAAATCTTTAAGTTTATCAATAATTTTTTTGTGTCTAGGTCTATCCATTATACAAACTTTAAGAGATGAGATTTTTTTATTTTTAAAATCTGACAAATTTTTGATATTTTTTTCTAAAGAGTAATCAAGATCAACTAAGCCTTTTTCTATTTTGCCTGTTGCTATTTTATTCATATATGTTTCTGGAGCTTTAAATAAGTTCCCTTTTTTAGCTACAGCTATTACTGCTATTCCACCAGGTAAGTTATTAGCAACAAAATTTGTACCTTCAACAGGATCAACAGCAATATCAAAATTTGGTCCACTCTTAGTACCAAGAATTTCTCCAGTATAAAGCATAGGAGCTTCATCTAAAACTCCCTCACCAATAACTATCTCGGCTGTCATATCTATTTTATTTAGTTCAGATCTCATCGAATCAACAGCTGCTTGGTCTGCAGCATTTTTATCTTTTTTTCCAACCAAGTATGATGAGGCGAGAGCAGCTTTTGATGAAACATTAATAAATTGATCAATAAATTTTTTATCTATTGTCATTAAATTTTTTCTTCCTTATGTTCAATTGAATTTATCACATTTTCAAATTCTCTTAGACGTTTATAAACACTTGCTAATTCTATAATAGTAGGCCAGGCTTTTAATAAGTATTGCATAGAACCTTCC
>MDTG01262705.1_pt1 | contig 10000 bp, 11 predicted proteins | sample 811421 | NCBI WGS metagenome assembly MDTG01 (sample SAMN05326645, study PRJNA326480) | marine metagenome | isolation source: seawater | place: Pacific Ocean: South East | collected 2011 | reverse complement strand
TTTATTCTAATTATCTCTTTTACACTTAATTTTTTTAAAATAGGATGGAGTATTTCAAAATGTTTTGAAAGAACTTTTCCTTTAGATACAAACAAATGATAAAACTGATAATTGTCATCACCTTCATGAACCTTAAATGGCATAAAGTACCATGGAAAATTTGAAAGATGAAAAGTTTTATTAATATGATCATAGTCATCATTGTCTAAAAAATTATCAGTTATTTTCATTTTACTTACATTAATGGTAATGATATTGGTCTTTTTTTATCTGCATTTATAAATTTAAGTATTATTTTAATATAATTATTATTCCTTAAAGTATCATCTAATTTATCTATATTTAATCTAAAATTTTTATTACAAAAAACTTTATCATAAAATTTTTGTAACAATTTAATATCCTCATTTGAAATTTTTGCTCTTCTCAGTCCAATAAGATTAAGTCCAACAAGATTATTTCTGTTTCCAAGAGAAAGACCATATGGAATTACATCACTTAGGACACCAGTCATTCCTCCAATCATTGACAATTGCCCTATTCTTGAAAATTGATGTATTGCACAACTTCCACCGACTATTGCACTATCCTCTATTGTGACATGACCTCCAACTTGAACATTATTTGCGAGCACTATATTATTTCCAAGATTACAATCATGTGCAACATGACAATATACCATTAGTAAATTATTATTTCCTATTCTTGTAATTGTTCCGCCCGCGGATGTTCCAGGATTTATGTTAACATACTCTCTAAATTTATTGTTGTCACCTATTACAAGTGAATTAGCCTCTCCTTTGTATTTTAAATCTTGAGGTGGTGTACCAATTGAAGTGAATGGAAAAAAAATATTATTTTTTCCAATTTTAGTATTTCCAACTAAATTAACATGTGAATGAAGTTTTGTACCTTCGCCTATCTCTACATTTGAGCCAATAATACAATATGGACCAATTTCTACATTTTTCGAAATTTTAGCATTTTTGCTAATAATAGATGTTTTATGGATCACTGTAAATAAATAACAAATTTAGAATTTATTACTTATCAATAATTCCTACTATTTATTTCTTTCTATCAACTATAGTTGCAGCCCATTGGGCATCGGCCATCTTTAAACCTTCAACTATAGCCTCTCCTTTATATTTCCAAACTCTTCCATGAGATCTAACAGCTTCAATATTTAGCTCCAATCTACAATCAGGAATTACAGGATTTCTGAATCTAGCTTTATCAACAGTCATTAAAAAAACTAACTTATTTTCGTATGTTGATTTATCAATACCTGCAGCAGTAAGTGCTGCTGCAGCTTGGCCAAAAGCTTCAACAATTAATACTCCTGGCATTACAGGTTCACCTGGAAAGTGACCTTGAACAAAAAAACTTTCTTTTGTAACATTTACTATTGCTGTCGCAGATTTAAGTTTTTTAATGTTTATTAGTTCATCTATTAATAACATAGGTTCTCTATGTGGTAATAATTCTTTGATCTGATTTTTATTTAATTGATCAGTCATTTAATTGTTATCTTTTAAAAAACTCCTTATATTTTTGGCAGGATACCCCATAACTTTAGAATTATCAGGAATATTTTTAATTACCCCACTACCTCCACCAATTTGTACATTATTACCAATATTAAGATGTCCAGAAATACCCGCCTGTCCACCAATTGATACTTGATTTCCTATAGACGAACTTCCTGCAAATCCTACTTGTGCAGTTATTATACAATTTTTTCCAATTTTGACATTATGAGCAATATGCACCATATTATCTAGAAATGTATTATCACCTATGATTGTATTAGATATAGATCCTCTATCAATATTATTATTAGAACCTATTTCAACATTATTACCTATAATTACCATTCCAACATGAGGATATCTAAAGTTTTTATCTTTGTCGGGAAAAAATCCAAAACCCTTTTTCCCAATTATAGAACCATCAAGGATAATAACACTGTTACCAATTAAACTATTCTTAATTATGACGTTATTCCCTATTATACAATCATTACCTATTTTAACATTTGACTCTATTATGGTGTTGTGACCAATTGAACAATTAGTTCCTATGGTAATATTGTTTCCTAATAAAACGTTATTACCAAATTTTACGTTATTATATTTTTCCTGATTTTTTTTATTAACATTAAAATCAATAGAATCGTTTAAAGAGTCTGGATAGAACAAACTTGTTACAATTCCTACTGATTTTAGAATATCATCAACAATTATAGGAGAGCAAAATTTTAAAATTAAATTTTTATATTTTTTTTTTGTAATTATGAATTTTGATTTTGTGGTATTAAGTAATTTTGAATATTTTAAAGAGTTAAAAAAAGATATTTCGGTCTTATTTGCACTTTCAAGGTTATTAATACCCTCTATTTTACAATCCTCATAAACATTTTCTACATTTAACTCTGTGCAAATTTTTGAAAGTTCAATATTTTCTATTTTTTTAAAAAAAGGATTACTGGGTTCCATGATTAATTATTATTTGTTGTTTTTTCATTTAATTTTTTCAACATATCTTTTGTAATATCGAGTGTTTTAATTCCAACAATTACATTCTTTTTTTCTATTACAATATCTATATTTTTTTTCTCTACATAATCCGTTAGTATAGGATTAATAATTTTTAATATTTCATCACTGTAGAGTTTTTTTTTATTTTGAATTATTTTAATTTGTTCATTATTGAATTTTCTGTATTCAATAATCATTTTGTCCAGATTTTTTAATTTTTTATTAAATTCATCTTTTTTTAAAACATTTTTTTGATTATTTAATTCAATTTCTTTTTCTTTAATTGAGGTTTGTTTAATTTTTAAATCTGAGTTTATTTTTGTTTGTATAGCTAGTATTTCCTCTTTATATTTTATACCTAAAGTTGAATTATCAATTAAAAACTGAATATCTAAATAAACAATATTTTTTGCAAAAGTTGAATTAGTAAAAAAGACAAAAAAAATGATAAAAAATATATTTTTCATCAAAATGACGTTCCAATCTGAAATCTAAATTTTTCCGTCACATCTGTTGTTGCTTCACTGAGTGGAATTGCATAAGAGAATGTTAGAGGTCCTATCGCACTAAACCAATTTACAGCAATGCCTGAAGATGATCTAATTTTATTTGAATCTAAGGAGCTATCATAATCAACTTCCCAAACATTTGCCAAATCTAAAAAAAAATTAAAATCTATATTTTCATTTTCAAAAAATAAATTTGGCAGTGTAGAGCTTAAATTTAATGCTGAAGCATAATTACCACCTATGTATTGAGATCCGTCTTTAGGTCCTATCTTACCACTTTCAAAACCTCTTAGTAATCTTCCTGGTATATAGACTCTTTTGGATACTCTTACATCATCATCTAATGAATTTATTGATTTTAAATAAAATCTTGCAGAGAGTATCAAATTATCATTTACGGAATGATAAGCAGCACTAGTAAATTTATTTTCAATAGATTTATCATCTGAATATAAAGGTAAAGTTTGAGAAAATCTATTTATGAAACCGTCTGTTGGCTGAAAATTTTGATCCAGCTTATTATATGAAATTGTATAGGATAGTAAATTTTCAAAATAATTGCCCTCTTGTTTCTTAATAATATTATTTGCAGTGGATGATGTTTCTAAGTCCTCATAGTAATTGGATTGTTCAATATTTACAAATAAATCGCTTCTATGTTCAAATTCAGTCCCTAATGAAAATCCTGTTCTGTTAGTTTTATATCCACTTGTAGACATAAAATCATCCACAGAGCTCTCAATTACGGTTTTAATTGACTTATCTGAATTTTTATAATTTGGATTTAATACAGAAAACTTACCTTTTATTGAATCATCTGTAATAGTTGCATTAGCATCAAGCGTTATTCCTAAACCAAGATAATTATTTTCTTTAATACCTGCAGAAAGTGAGGTTCCGGCAGTTCCTGTTCCTGCACCAGCAAATATTTCCCCAGTAGCTTTTTCTTCTACTTTTATGTCTATAATTTTATTTTGTTGATTGTTAGTGTCAGAACTATATTCAACTGTTTTAAAAATATTTTTTGATTTTAGATTTTGAATTGATTTATTAAATAATATTTCATTATAAGGGTCACCTTCATCAACAATTAATGAATTTCTTATGACTTTTTCATCAGTAATAAAATTGCCCAGGATATTTATCCTTTCAACAAATTGTTTATCAACTTCATCAAAATTAATTATTACATCTATTAGGTTATCTTTCTTTATAATTTCACTATATTTTGAATTTACAAAAATAAAGTCGTTATTTAATGTAAATTGATTAATTTCATTAATTAAATTATTTAAAACTTTTTTTGAGTATTTTTTACCTTTTAGTTTTTTAAATTTTTTAAAAAAAATAGTAAAATTTTGGTCAATTAAATTTTGGTCATCAGAAATTTTTATTTCATTAAAAAAGTATTTGGATCCAGCATTTATATTAAAAATTAGTTCGAATTGATTATCCTCATTAATGACTGCTGTTGCAGATTTTATATCAGCTAAAAAAAAGCCACGATTTTGATAAAAACTTTTTAATCTTGAAGTATCTAATTTAATTCTATCGGTATTTAAAAATTTATTCCTTGTTATAAATTTCCAAAATTTAGCTTCTTCTGAAATAATTACATTTCTTAAAGTATTATCTCTAAAAATTTTATTTCCAACAAACTTTATTTTTTTTATTTTCGCTATTTCACCCAACTCAAAATTGTATATAAGATCTACAGAATTATTATCATTTGTATTTATCAGAGTTTCCAATTCTACAAAATAGTATCCATAAGATTTTAATAATGTTTTTAGCAAATCATTTTGTTCACTTATTTTATTTTTTACAAAAGGATACTTTTCCACCTTTGAAGTAATTTGTTTTAAGTTTTCGTATATTTTATCCTCTTCGATACCATTAATTTGAATTTTCTGTATAATTGGATTTTCAATTAAATTAATTGTTAAATTACCACCATCTATTGAAAAATTTATATCTTTAAAATAGTTGGTAGAAAATAATTCTTTAACAGCATCATTTAAAGATTTTTGTGTAACTTCATCACCTATTTTTATTTTAGAAAACATTATTACAGTCTCATCAGAAACTCTTTCATTTCCATTTATAAAAATATTTTTTATTATATCTGCACTTGAAAAATTAAATATAAATAAGTTTATAACTATTATCAGTAAAATTTTTTGTAATAGTAAAATTATTTTATTCATAATGTTTATAATTAGCCTCAATATTTTTTTTAGTCATATTAATAATTTTTTTTATATCATATAAATTTTTAGGTTTTAATTTATAATATTTCTTAAAGTATGGTTTTTTTATGAATTTAAGGATATTTAATTGAAGCGATAAATAATTTATATCACCTTCTAAATATTTTTTCACTAAAACATCATTTAATGTCGTTAAAATTATTTCAAAATAAGAAGGTTTCTCTGGTACTAGTTTTATGATTGATAATAATGGAAATTTATTTTTTTTTGGTAATTTAAAATTTAAATTATTTAGTTTGATTAAATTTTTATTCAATAATTTTTTGTTTGTATTTCTCTTAATTCCAAGAGCATTTGATATTGGCACTGTCATATTTGTATCATGAGCCAACAATTTTATTAGATTTCCTTTAAAATAAATTATAGCGTGCACATAAGATTCTGGGTGTATTAAAATAGAAAGATTTTTCTTTTTTAAATTAAATATTTTTTTTGCCTCAATATACTCAAATATCTTGTTCATCATATTAGAGGAATCTATAGATATTTTTTTCCCCATTTTCCAATTAGGATGATTTAATGCTAATTCAGGTTTTATATTTTTTAATTTTTTTTCTGACTTATTTAAAAATGGCCCACCTGATGCAGTTAAAACAACTTTTTCTACTGAATTAATATCTTCTTTTTTAAGTAAACTCCAAATTGAAAAATGCTCGGAATCTAAAGGAATAAAATTTGTTTTGCTAATTTTAATCTTCTTAGATATAAATTCCCAACCACAAATAATAGCCTCCTTATTAGCCATAAGAAAATTTTCAGAAAGTGGTATCATATTCAACGAGGGTTCTAAACCCTCAATTCCTGAAATTCCATTAATGCAATAATTTATTTTTTTTTTAATAATTTTTTTTATTTTTTTTATTCCCAGATGTAGATTTATTTTTTTTTTTTTAAATATATATTTATATTTTTTATATTTTACCTTGTCTTCTATTATTACATTTTTAACTTTAAATTTAATAGCCTGATCATAAATTTTTTTTATATTTGAATTTGTAGTTAATAATATGATTTTAAATTTTTTATTATTTTTAATAGATTCGAGTGTAGAGTTGCCTATGGATCCTGTCGATCCTAATAAAGCAATTTTTTTTATCATAATAAATAAGAAGTTATCATACCTAAAGGTATAGCAAATATATATCCGTCTAGTCTATCAAGTATACCACCATGACCAGGTATTAAATCTCCAGTGTCTTTTAAATTGGCTTTTCTTTTGAGTAAAGAAACTATCAAGTCTCCACATTGTGAAACCGTGGATACAAAGAATATATATAAAAATAGCTCATATAAAACAAAGCTATTACTAAATATTAAATACACTGTAACAAATGACAAAATATAAGAGCCAAAAAGTCCCGAATAAGTTTTATTAGGACTAATCTTGGTCAATTTTTTTCCTTTAAATAATTTTCCAAATAAAAAACCACCTATATCGGTAGACATACAAGTTAAAATTATTACATATAGATATATTGACCTATTACCAAAATTGTCGTTTATAACAAGCCAGATTAGAATAATAAGGCTTACAAGATATAATAAAGTTGCAAAAAGAATTAAAAAAAATTTAACTTTTTTTTTAAGATCTATAATTTTTTTAAATATATTTAAAAATTCATAAAATAATTGGTAAAGTATAAATATAAGTAGGATACCAAGTAAGATTGTGTTGTAAAAAGATATCAGCAGCAGTGAAATAATTCCTAATGAGGAAATAAGTCTCTTATTAATTTCTGACATTTATACCACCAAAATTTCTGCTAACTTTATTAAATTTTTTTAATATTCTTTGAAAGTCTTTTTTTGAAAAATCAGGCCACATTTTTTTTTCAAAATATAATTCAGTGTAAATTGATTGCCAAACTAGAAAATTGCTAATTCTTTTTGTATCACCAGTCCTAATCAATATTTCTGGATCAGGTATGCCACTTGTATATAAATTATTTTGAATATTTTTTTCATTAATCTTTAATTTTTTTTTAATTAATTTATTCAAACAATAAATTATTTCTTGTCTAGAGCCATAATTTAATGCCATATTAATTTGGATTTTATTATTTGAGCTTGTAAGTTTTTCTACATTTTTTATTTTTAATTTAAGTTTTTTTGGAAAAGGATTGATATTTCCTATTATCTTTATTTTTATATTTTTTTTTAGTAAATTTTTTATTTCCTTATCAATATAATTATTAAGCAAACCAAATAAATAATTCACCTCTTTTAGCGGACGTCTCCAGTTTTCTGTTGAAAAAACAAATAAAGTTAAGAAACTAATTTTATTTTCAATTGCGCTATTAATGATTTTCTGGACGGTTTCTAAACCTTTTTTATGACCATAATTTCTTGAATTTTTTTTTTTTAAACCCCATCTCCCATTGCCATCCATTATTATGGCTACATGTTTGGGTAAATTCATATCTTCATTATTTCTTTTTCTTTTAATTCTACTTTATTGTCTATATTTTTTACATTCAAATCAGTCATATCTTGAATTATTTTCACAAATTTTTTTTCATCATCTTCTGAAATATCTTTTGATTTTAAAAGTTTTTTTAGCTCATCATTAGCTTCTCTTCTTATATTTCTAATTGATACTTTGCATTTTTCGCCAGTAGATTTTACAATTTTTTTCATTTCAACTCTTCTCTCTTCACTTAAATCAGGTATTGGCAATCTAATTAATTGTCCATCTATTTGTGGATTTAATCCTAGTTCGGATTTTTTTATCGAAGAATCAATCAATGGAACATTATTTATATCCCAAACTTGTATATTTATTGTTCTTGGTTCTGGAGTTGTTATTGTTCCAAGTTGGTTAATTGGTAATTTTTGACCATAAACGTCAACTTTAACTAAGTCTAACATATTGGCATTAGCCCTACCTGTTCGTAGTGAACCCAATTCTTTTGAAAAAACATCAATAGTTTTTAACATTTTCTGCTGGTAATTTTTCTCTGAAAATATCATTCACCAATTTTAAGTCTTGCAAATTCTTGAATTTCTAAATTAGGCACATTGATTTCTGTTATAATATCTTTTACTTTTTTTTTAGGCTCCATTACCCAGTTTTGTGTCATTAAACTATTTTCTTCCTTAAATTTATTTATTTTACCTAAGCTTATTTTTTGAGCAATTTCTGCTGGTTTTCCTGAATTTTTTAATTCTTCAGCGATTAAATCTTGCTCTTTATCAACAATATTTTTATCTATATTTTCAGATAATAGAGCGAGTGGATTAGATGCAGCAATATGCATGGATAATTGTTTACCGAAAAGATTGATCTTATCATTTTTTTCAGGTGTTTTTAATGAAACTACTACACCTAATTTTGATACATTATCTTTTATCACAGAATGTTGATAAATAAAATTTTGGCAATTACTATTACTTATCGTTTTTGTTTTTCCAATTGTAATTTTCTCACCAATTTTTGCTATTAAGGAAACTAGGTTTTCACTAACACTATTTCCATTATCCATTTTTTGATCATTTAGTTTATCTATATCTGAAGAACATGAATTATTGATTTCACTTAACTCTTTAACAAAAGAGATAAAATCCTCATTTTTCGCGACAAAATCAGTTTCACAATTTACTTCGATTATTGATGTTTTCTTTTCATCTCCACTTATAACAATGACACCTTCTTTTGCATCTCTTGACATTTTTTTTGATGCTTTTGTTATACCCTTTATTCTTAATATTTCAGCTGCTTTATCTAAATCTCCATTTGATTCTTTTAAAGCTGAATTACAATCTTTAAATCCAGCTCCAGTTGACTGTCTTAGTTTTTTTACTTTTTCTACATCACTCATTTTAATTTTTTATTAATTTAGTTTTTTTTCAGATTTTTTATTACTAGTGTCAACATTAACTTCTGCTCTAGTAATTTTAAGATCTGTTTCATTAGTTGGTTGATTTAAATTTTTTTTAGCATCATTGATTGTATCTTTCATTAAATTACAATATAAATCTATAGATCTTCTTGCATCATCATTACCCGGTATTGGAAAATCTATACCGTCTGGATTTGAATTCGTATCTAATATTGCTATAATTGGAATACTTAATTTAATAGATTCTTTTATTGCTAATGATTCATAATTAGTATCAATAATAAAGACTAAATCTGGAATTTTTTTCATATCCATAATTCCGCCTAATGATCTGTGTAATTTGTCTCTTTGACCACTCATTTTAAGAAGTTCTTTTTTGGTAAAACCTCTATTTTCTGAAGAAAGGTCAGAGTTTATTTTATTAAGTTTTTTTATAGAGTTAGATATCGTTCCCCAATTGGTAAGCATTCCACCTAACCATCTATAATTTACAAAATATTGATCCGTATCTTTTGCTAATTGCGCTACTGCTTCAGAAGCCTGTTTTTTTGTTGATATAAATAATATTTTTCCACCAGAAGATATTGTATTATGGACTTTTTCTAGAGCAGAATTTGTTAATTCCAAGGTTTGAGTAAGATCAATTATATGAATTGAATCTCTTTTTCCAAATATATATTTTTTCATTTTGGGATTCCATCTAAGAGTTTTATGACCAAGATGAACTCCAGCTTCTAATAATTGTTCGATTGTAATTTTTGGTATTTTCATATTTATTCCCGGTTGTGCCACCACAATTATTGCCCTATAGGGACCGGAGGTATAAAACCACTAATTGTGTG
>MDTG01200619.1_pt1 | contig 10001 bp, 7 predicted proteins | sample 811421 | NCBI WGS metagenome assembly MDTG01 (sample SAMN05326645, study PRJNA326480) | marine metagenome | isolation source: seawater | place: Pacific Ocean: South East | collected 2011 | reverse complement strand
GCTTCTTCTGCTGCCGGTGCTTCTTCTGCTGCCGGTGCTTCTTCTGCCGCCGGTGCTTCTTCTGCTGCCGGTGCTTCTTCTGCCGCCGGTGCTTCTTCAGGGATATCTGGTGCAGATTCAATGCTAGCTTGCTTAATAATACCAGCCTCTATAAGTATATTTATTTTATCAGCACCGTTTACAATATTTTGAAGATCATCTTCAACAGCATAACGTCCGGAACGTTTTTTATATATTGTGTATGCATCAGTTTTTTTTAGTACTTTCATCATCCTTTCTCCTTAGATTACTCGTTAGATTGATTTTTTATCTTCATCTCATTTTTTTATTTAAGCAAATTTGTCAATCAATATTTATCCTAGTCACTTTTTTCTCAGATCTATACTCATCTCTCTTAATTGTTTTTTATCAACACAACCAGGTGCGTCTGTTAAAAAACACGCAGCTGTTTGAGTTTTAGGGAAAGCAATAACATCCCTAATTGATCTATTACCTGTCATCAACATAACTAATCTATCCAAGCCAAAAGCTAAACCTCCATGTGGAGGGCAACCATAACTGAGCGCTTCAAGGAGAAATCCAAATTTTTCTTTGGCTTGTGTATCACTTATGCCTAGTACCTCAAAAACTGTTTTTTGCATTTCTAGATTATCGATTCGCATGGATCCACCACCAATCTCAGTGCCATTAATCACCATATCATAAGCTAATGACAAAGCACTACCAGGATTATTCTTCAACTCAGCAGGGTTACATGCTGGTCGAGTAAAGGGGTGGTGTAAGGGTGTCCATACACCATCGTCTGTTTTTTCAAACATAGGGAAATCAATAACCCATAAGGGAGCCCATTCAGAAGTATATAGATCAAGGTCTTCTCCTAATTTTGTTCTCAAAGAACCTAAGGCGTCAGATACAATTTTATCTTTATCGGCCCCAAAGAAAATTAGATCTCCATTTTTTGCGCCTGTGCGCTGAAGTATTTTCTGACGGATATCATGCGGTAAAAATTTAACAATCGGTGACTGCAAGCCTTCTTCTAGATTATCTTTATCGTTAACTTTTATGTAAGCTAAACCTTTAGCTCCGTAAATATTAACGAAATTAGTATAGTCATCTATTTTCTTTCGACTGATACTATTTCCATTAGGTACACATATTGCTGCCACCCGGCCTTCAGTGTCTCTGGCTGGTCCCGAAAATACCTTGAAGTCAACATCGATCATTAAGTCCTTAATTTCAATTAACTCCAGCGGAATTCGCAGGTCTGGTTTATCGCTACCATATCTACTCATTGCCTCTTCGTATGTAATGCGCGGAAAGTTACCGAGGTCCACATCTAATAAATCACTGAAAACATTTCGGATCATCCCTTCGCTAACTTCTATTATCTCATCTTCACTAACAAATGATCCTTCTATGTCAACTTGGGTAAATTCTGGTTGACGATCAGCCCGCAAGTCCTCGTCTCGAAAACATTTTGCAATTTGGTAATATTTGTCTACACCAGCAATCATAAGTAACTGCTTAAATAATTGTGGTGATTGAGGAAGAGCAAAAAACTTACCTTCATGTGTTCTGCTTGGAACAAGATAATCTCGCGCTCCTTCTGGAGTTGCTCGAGTCAAAATTGGTGTTTCAATGTCTATAAAATTTTTGCTATCAAGATGATTACGTATCAAAGAAGTAACCTTGGAGCGAAATATTAAACTTTTAAGCATTTCTGGACGACGCAAATCTATATAGCGATACTTTAAACGGATATCTTCTCCCACTTTAATGTGTTCATCTAACGGAAATGGAGGTGTTTCAGATTTATTAAGTATTACCAGCGATGATCCGTAAACTTCTATCTGTCCTGTCGTCATTTCAGAGTTTTCAGTATCATTAGATCTAGCACGAACCTTTCCTATGATTCTTAAAACATATTCACTTCGCACTTGATCTGCAATATCAAAATACTCCTTACTGTCAGGGTCAAATACTACCTGCACTATTCCTTCACGGTCACGAAGATCAATGAAAATAACGCCACCGTGGTCCCTGCGGCGATGCACCCAGCCACAAATTGTTATTTCTTGGTCAATATTACTGGAGTTAAGGGCACCACAATAAATTGTACGCATTATTTTTTTCCTATAATTATTAAAGACCTTTGGATAACTATATTCAGAATTTTATCGACAGATATCCTAAAAAAGCTAGGCATTATACCTTATGAATACAGAGGCTAGAAGAACAGATCTCAGCTCATTTGATGAAGTAGCCTAATTGTAGAATTAACATTTGACTTCATTGTTAATACACTTAAATAATATTGTATCCCCTTCTGGATAGAGCTAATACTAAAGATTCGATGCGAGACTTAAGATTTTTTTTGTTATATTCAGTTGATGGTTTATTCCCCCAAATAGGGTTAGGCCATGAAATGTCTATTTTATAGCGCGCTATATGATGAATATGTAACTGAGGAACTATGTTGCCTAAAGCAGCGATATTCATTTTATCGGGAGAAAATATTTCCGACATTGCTTCAGATAATAAGTTTGATTCCTTTATAAGTTGTATTGCATCATTGCTCAATAACTGATGTATTTCAGATATATTAGGCAGCATTGGTACTAAAATAAACCATGGGTAATTAGCATCTTTGTGAATAAGTAGCTGTGAAAGGTCGAATTTACCGATAAATATAGTATCCTTAGCTAGCTGAGGATGAACTTTGAACAATTAATTACTCCTTTGCTCTGTACCAATATATATGATCACCGTAAAATACCTTTTTTTACGTTTAACCGCCAATAGAAAAATAAAATTATGCGAGCCAGCGAATTCTTAATCTCAACAAAAAAAGAAAGCCCAGCTGATGCAGAAATCGTTAGTCACAAACTCATGCTGCGTGCTGGAATGATTCGAAAGCTAGCGTCTGGATTATATACATGGCTTCCAATGGGTTTAATAGTACTACGTAAATTGGAAGCGATTATCAGACAAGAGATGAATAAACTAGGGGCACAAGAAGTTTTGATGCCAATTATGCAGCCCTCTAACCTATGGGAAGAGTCTGGTCGCTGGGGAAGATATGGCCCAGAGCTACTTCGCATACAAGATAGGCATGAAAGGTCCTTCTGTCTTGGACCAACTCATGAAGAGGTTATTACAGACCTCATGCGGAGCGAAATTCATAGTTATAAACAATTACCTTTAATTTTTTATCAAATACAAACAAAGTTTCGTGATGAGATACGTCCACGTTTTGGTGTAATGCGCTCGAGAGAATTCATTATGAAAGATGCTTATTCATTTCATGAATCTGAGGAAAATTTAAACCAAACTTACCAGCTGATACATAAGGCCTATACTAATATATTAAAAAGAATTGGTTTAGATTTTAGGGCAGTTATCGCCGATACAGGAAGTATTGGTGGGAACGGTTCTCACGAATTCCATGTATTGGCAGAGTCAGGAGAAGATTCTATAGCTTTCTCAAATGAAAGTGACTTTGCAGCTAATGTTGAAATGACTGAGGCGGTAACATTGAACCAAAGAAATGATATGCAGGAGCAAAAATTAGAAGAAATCAAAACAGAAGGACTTTGTAGTGTTGATGAAATAAGTGAATATTTGGATGTAGATAAGTCTAATGTCATAAAAACATTAATCGTATTGGGTAATCCAAAAAAAATATCAAACAATCATAAAAGTAAAAAAGATCATGTACCTCTGGTAGCATTAGCTTTACGAGGTGATCATGAGATAAATATTATCAAGGCTGAAAAAATTAGTGTGGTCATGTCGCCATTAACTTTTGCAAGCAAAGATATCATTAAAGCACAACTTGGGTGTGACATAGGTAGTCTTGGCCCTCTTGAATTAGATATACCTCTTATTGTTGATCGGTCTGCTAATCAATCAACTAACTTTATATGTGGCGCTAATAAAAATGGATTTCACCTAACAGGGGTGAATTGGAGACGTGACTGTAACATTTCAAAGGTTGAAGATATTAGGAACGTTATCCAAGGTGATCTCAGCCCAGATGGTAAAGGTGTTTTAGATATCAAGCGCGGTATAGAAGTTGGGCATATTTTTCAATTGGGTACTAAATATAGTGAATCAATGAGCTGCATGGCTCTCAGTAAGGAAGGCGCTCAACAACCAATATTTATGGGTTGTTATGGAATTGGAGTAAGTAGGATTGTTGCTGCGGCGATTGAGCAAAATAACGATGAAAATGGTATCAAGTGGCCTGCAGAACTTGCACCTTTTCAGATTGCCTTAATCCCGATCAATATACATAAGTCTGAAAAGGTAAGGAATTACTGCGAGAAAATATACAAGCAGCTTACTAGTAATGGCTTTGATGTTCTTTTTATGGATCGTGAAAAAACGCGCCTTGGTGGAATGTTAGCAGATATAGAACTGATAGGCTTGCCTCATCGGTTGGTTTTGGGGGAAAAGGGTGTAGATAGAGATGTAATAGAATATCGCGGCAGGGATTCTTCTAGCAACCAAGATATACCTCTTGCCGAACTCAATCAATTTTTGACTAAAAAATTAAATCATTAATTAGATTAACACCTTCATACATGTTCTTTTATCAAGGGCGTTCATCAAATTCTGAGCCCTCTTTTTCTGGAGGTATTAAATTCTCACGCGTTAAGCTTAAAACCAATAACATATTTGATGCTACATAAATCGATGAGTAAGTGCCAATCAAGACCCCTACCATAAGGGCAATAGCAAAATTATGGATTAGCTCACCACCAAAAAAAAACAATGATGATAATACTAATAATGTAGTAAAGGACGTTACTAAAGTTCTGCCTAATGTTTGAGTCAAAGATTGATTAATTACCGTTTTGACTTCTGAAGATCGAAGAGCACGTAAATTTTCTCTGATTCTATCAGATACAACTATTGTATCGTTTAGAGAATAACCTATGACTGCCAATACTGCTGCCAATACTGTGAGATCAAACTCTAATCCTGTTATCGAAAAAAACCCAATAGTAATAATTACATCATGCATTAAAGCAATAACAGCTCCTATAGAAAATTTGTATTGAAATCGAACAGCTATGTACATCATCACAACTAGCAAAGCTACAAGCATTCCTAAACCGCCATCCTCTCGTAGTTCTTCTCCGACTTGCGGACCAACAAAATCTACGCGGCGCAGAGTAACTGTAGGTTGACTAACACGAAGTGACTTCAAAATATTGTCAGATAATCCAGCTGCTGGCTTACCTTGCATTCTAATAAGAACATCTTTTTCTGAACCAAAGTGGACGACAATAGGGTTTTCATAGCCAGCGGAAGCTAGTTGATCTCTTATATCTTTCAAATCAGCTTTCTTTTGATAACCAACTTCAATTTGTGTCCCACCTGTGAAGTCTAGGCCCAGAGCTAAGCCTTTAGTAAAAAATGAAGCAATCGATCCCATAATAAGAAAAATAGAAAGTATAGATGCTATTTTTCTTTGACCCATAAAATCAATAATATTAATCGCAGCCATATTAAATTTTCCTAAATCCTGATTTTATTGATAGCTCGATTTCCGAAGCTTAAATTTACCAGAGCTCTTGTTACAACAATAGCCGTAAACATTGACACTAAAATTCCAATGGAGAGGGTCACGGCAAATCCTTGAACTGGTCCTGACCCGATGATAAAAAGAATAACTGCGACAATTAAAGTTGTTATGTTAGCGTCTACTATTGAGACAAAAGCGCGGTCATAACCAGCACTGATTGCGGATTGGGGGGGCAGCCCGTTGGCTATCTCCTCCTTGATCCGTGAAAATATGAGTACATTTGCATCCACCGCAATACCGACTGTTAGTACGATGCCAGCAATTCCAGGTAAAGTTAATGTAGCCTCGAGCATCGACATAAAGGCTACTAGGATTAATAGATTCAGAGTTAAAGCTACATTGGCAAAAAGACCAAATACTCTATAATAGAGAAGCATAAATATGATAACTAGGGACATGCCGATAATCACAGATTTTATGCCTAAAGCAATATTTTCTGCACCCAGAGATGGGCCAATAGTTCTCTCCTCAACAAAATACATGGGCGCAGCCATAGCGCCAGCCCTTAAAAATAAAGCTAACTCTGAAGCTTCCCGGGGTGTGCTTAATCCAGTAATCTGGAATCCAACACCTAGGGCACTCTGAATAGTCGCTAAATTAATTATGTTTTTATCAACATAACGTTCGGGAATAGCTATCTTTTCTCCAGCACTATCAATTTCATATTTCGTTCGCACTTTATATTCGATAAATAAAACGCCTAATCTTTGACCTATATTATTTCTCGTCATTCGGTGCATTCTTGCACCGCCTTGGCTATTAAGTGAAATATTTACATTTGGAGTTCCTTTTTCATCATAGCCTGCAGTGGCTTTTGAAACGTGATCACCCGTTATTACAACTGTGCGCTTTAAGTAAGCGTTTTTAATCCCTCTATCTCTTACATAAGAATCACTAAAAGAGAATTTCTCTCGATTACTAGATCCAGGTTTTGCCTCTAACCTAAACTCTAAATTTGCAGTTTTTCCAATGATCCTTTTGGCGGCCGCAGTATCTTGGACACCTGGAAGCTCTACAACAATTCGATTTTTACCTTGACGCTGAACAACTGGCTCAGAGACTCCCAATTCATTTACTCGATTACGAAGCGTTGTGAGATTTTGATTGATTGCATAATCTTGGATTTTCTTCACTTCTGACTCAAGCATTTCTGAACGGATGACAAATGAATCATTCTCTCCAAAAGTTTCACGAGTAATTCCAGTAAACTTTTTTCGCATAATATTGTTTGCTTTTTCTGCATCAATCTTTGTTTTAAAGACAGCAATTATTGTTTTTCTTTTTATTAGCTTTATAGATTCATATCGCAATTTTTCTTCCCGCATAGCAGTCCTAACTTGACGTACTATCGTATCCATCTGTTTACCAATAGCCTCATCTGTATTTACTTCGAGCAAAAAATGTACTCCACCTCGTAGATCAAGTCCAAGTTTCATCGGGGAGGCTCCAAATTTCTCTAACCATTCTGGCGTGGTAGGTGCTAGATTGAGTGCAACAACGTACTCTAGACCAAGCTTGTCTTGGATTATTTGTTTGGCATATAACTGTTTATCTGCATCTTTTAATCGTAGAATACCTGTTTCACCATCCACTTGTTCACCAAAGTAATCGATATTTGCTGCCTTTAAGGAATCTGTAATATTATTCATAACTGACTGATCTATTTCCATTTCTCCGCTCTGTCCAGAGATCTGGATTGCAGGGTCTGCAGAAAATAAATTGGGCAATCCGTATATGATACCTATCAGTACAATTATTAAGATTAAAAAATATGTTTTTAACGGATAGTTATTCATAAAAATTATTCTTATATAGCCATTAAATTTATTATTGTTTCCATTATAAACTTAAAACAAAAATCTTGTGAGGCCTGCAAGAAAATTTTTACTGCGAACAGGAAGTTATTGTTGAACAGTAATTTTTATATAAACAAGGCTAGGCCTGAGAGTCACTTTAATTTAATTTAAAAAATTTACGGCATCATGAGTCCTTGCTTTTTGTAGAAATCTTTCGAAAATTCGTTCAATCGTTTATCTTTTATCGCAGCACGTATTTCTGACATCAACGACTGATAGTAGTGCAAATTATGTATAGTGTTCAGCTGGGCGCCCAGCATTTCCTTACATTTATCGAGATGATGAAGATAGGCAAGGCTAAAATTCTTGCAAGCATAACAATCACAGTCAGGGTCAATTGGTCCTGTTTCATAACGATATTTCGCATTTTTTATTTTTACCACTCCAGAACTAGTAAAAAGGTGTCCATTACGTGCATTTCTTGTTGGAATGACGCAATCAAACATATCTATACCGGATTTTACAGCCTCTAGAATATCCCAAGGTTTACCAACACCCATTAAATATCGTGGCTTATCCTCTGGCATTTTTGGTGTCGTACTTTTAAGAATCCTTAACATATCCTCTTTTGGTTCTCCTACTGAAAGTCCACCGATGGCATAGCCATCAAAACCTATCTTTTCTAAACTTTTTAGAGAAATTTCTCGTAATTCCTCGTACATTCCGCCTTGAATTATTCCAAATAATGCTGAATTACTAACTCCATGCTGCACCTTACTTCTTTTTGCCCAGCGTAAAGACAGCTGCATTGATTCGTGTGCATCTCTTTTTGATGCCGGGTAAGGTGTGCAATCATCAAAGATCATTACTATGTCTGCCCCTAAATCCTCTTGAACCTGAATTGAAGTTTCCGGGTCCAAAAAAATATGACTTCCATCTATTGGCGATCGAAAAGAAACACCTTTTTCACTAATCTTGCGAATAGTGCCTAAACTATAGACCTGAAATCCACCTGAATCAGTTAATATTGGTCCTTCCCAGTGCATGAAATTATGCAGTCCTCCATGACTTTTTATAACATCAGTTCCTGGCCTTAACATCAGGTGAAATGTATTTCCGAGTATAATTTGCGCCCCGGTTTCTTGGAGATCCTTAGGCAAAATAGCTTTGACCGTTCCACTTGTTCCAACTGGCATGAAGGTTGGTGTATCTACTATACCGCGTGGAAATTTTAGGGAGCCTGTTCTTGCGCTGCCATCTTGAATATCAAGCTCGAATCTCATAGAGCAAATACTACTCATTTAGCTTTTCCCTGAATATTTTTCTATAATTGGTGTCTCTTTATGTGCATCTGGATTATTGACTAAGAACATTGCATCACCATAGCTGAAAAATCTATATTTTTTTATAATCGCTTGCTGATAAGCATTCATTATTCTCTTATATCCAGAAAAAGCACACACTAACATTAATAATGTTGATTCGGGCAGATGAAAATTCGTAACCATTGCGTCTACTACCTTAAATTTGTAGCCTGGATAAATAAATATATCTGTTTCGCCCTTCATTGGGCTAATTTTTCCTGAAGAGGCTGCACTCTCCAGACATCTGACACTTGTAGTTCCAACAGCTATTACTCTGCCACCTCTTTTCTTTGTATTTTCAATTTTCTCGCAAACAGTCAATGGTATATCTATGACTTCTGTATGCATTACGTGATCATAAATACTATCAACTCGTAGTGGCTGAAAGGTTCCAGAACCTACATGTAAAGTAACATATGCTATATCGATACCAAGTGAAGAAATTTCTTTTATTAACTCTAAATCGAAATGCAAGCCGGCTGTTGGCGCAGCAATAGCGCCGGGAATTTTTGCGTATACTGTCTGATAGCGTTCTCTATCATATTCATTATCTGGTCGATCAATATATGGGGGTAAAGGTGTATGCCCTTGTGACTCAATCACATCAATTGCTGGCTGATCGCTAAGGAATCTGATGATAAATAAATCTTCTTCGCGCTCTTGCACCATAGCTTCAATAGATCCCTCAAAAATTATTTTTGATCCAAATTTGGGAGGTTTACTACAGCGTAAATGTGCCAAAACCCTCTGATCATCCAAGAGCCTCTCGACCAAAATCTCGATCTTTCCTCCAGTTTCTTTTTTTCCGAAGATTCTGGCAGGAATAACTCTAGTATTATTAAATACCATTAAATCTCCTGGTTTAACCAATGAAACAATATCGGTGAATGACTGGTGCTTTACATTGTCATTTTTTCTGTCCAACACCATCATCAAGCTCCCTCTTCGCTCTAAGGGTGGTTCATTTGCTATTAATTCAGTCGGCAACTTGTAATTAAATAATTCTCGCTTCATATAGGCCTAAGTTTTATTATTGAGAGCGGCAAGAGTAATAGAAATTTATGCTTATAACCAGTAATCTTGAATCAGTAGTGCGAAGATAAAAATAACCCAATTTGATTATAAGATAGTCACTGCTATAATTTCGCCTCATGCCAGAGTGGTGAAATTGGTATACACAGGGGATTCAAAATCCCCCGCCCTTAAAAGCTTGCCGGTTCGAGTCCGGCCTCTGGTACCATTCCATGG
>MDTG01194218.1_pt1 | contig 10001 bp, 12 predicted proteins | sample 811421 | NCBI WGS metagenome assembly MDTG01 (sample SAMN05326645, study PRJNA326480) | marine metagenome | isolation source: seawater | place: Pacific Ocean: South East | collected 2011 | reverse complement strand
CCTAATTATCCATTGGTCAACATGAGTTTTATCAATTAGTTGATTTTTTATATTGATAATTGGTGAATCTAAGTCTTTTTTTGGTCTAATTATCAGAATTCTTTGATTCGGAAGTCGCAAAAATAAGTTCTTGCCTTCTTGGTGAACAGCGAATAATTTTATTTCGTCAATATCTACGATGTTTTCAAATTGATGCGGGGTGTTTTCTTCAATAATCCCTTCAAGCACATAGCCTGAGCTTATGTTTTCGATTAAAACTTCTGCTCTCAATAGGTATCTTTGCAGTTTATCTATAAATTGGTTGGCAATTGAGTTGGGGGCTACAAGTAGATATTGACCGTCGTTACTTATTTTGCAAATGTAGGCAGTCGCAATGATTCTTCCCTTTATTGAGCAATAGGCCGTTGGAGCGACGGTCAGGGCTTCCATCTTCTCCACATCACTGGTTAGCTGACTATGGAGAAAGGCTTCAGAATCTTCCCCGCTAACATTGATTATGGAATATCGATCATTTAGGGGCACTATTTTTAATTTGGACACATTAGTATTCCGATTTAAGGATAGTTGGTATGGATTGATTTTCTGAGGAAGGGTAATTCAAACTAAAATGTAGTCCTCTGCTTTCTTTTCGAGCTTGGGCGCTCTTGACAATTAATTCAGCCGTTTGAACAAGATTTCGAAGCTCTATTAAATCTGGAGTAACATTAAACTGCGAATAGTATTCACGAATTTCTTCTTTTAATAGCAGTATTCGGTTTAGAGCGCGTCCTAGTCTCTTGTCAGTTCTTACTATTCCAACATAATCCCACATAAACTTACGTAGTTCTTGCCAATTATGAGTGATTACAATCGCTTCGTCTGCATCAATTACTCTGCTGTTATCCCATTCTGGAAGCTTTTGCTTGTTAATAATTTCTTTTGAGCTTATTTTCGATGCCACATTTTTCCCTACCACTATACATTCTAATAAAGAATTACTAGCTAATCTATTAGCCCCATGTAATCCACTGTAGGACGTTTCGCCAGCGGCATAAAGTCCTTTAATTTCCGTTTGCCCATAAGCATCAGTTTTTAATCCACCGCATGTGTAATGTGCGGCAGGAACTACTGGTATGGGATCTTTGGAGATGTCAATTCCAAGGTTCAGGCACTTTTTTGAAATCGTTGGAAAATGTTTATTTAAGAAATCACGTGATTTATGCGTTATGTCTAGGTACACACACTCGATGCCTCTTTTTTTCATTTCGTAGTCTATTGCCCTCGCCACCACGTCCCTTGGAGCTAATTCTGCTCGTTTATCATGAGCATCCATAAATCTTTCGCCTGTTGGAAGTCTCAAGAGACCGCCTTCCCCTCTTACCGCCTCAGAGATTAAGAATGAGGTTGCTTGTGGATGGAATAGGCATGTCGGGTGAAATTGTATAAATTCCATATTTACTACTGAGCAGCCGGCTCTCCATCCCATGGCTATTCCGTCTCCAGTGGAGGTGTCTGGGTTGGTAGTGTAAGTATATACTTTGGCTGCGCCCCCAGTAGCTAAGACAACAGCATCACCTCCCATGGTTAACACAGTATTAGTTTGGGCATTTAGGGCATACACCCCCAAGGCTGCATTAGCTGGCTGTCCAAGTTTCGCCCCTGTAATAATGTCAATTGCTATATGATTATCCAATATTGTGATATTCGGGTGATTCTGAACTTTCTGCTCAAGGCTTTCTTGAATAGCTTTGCCTGTAGCATCTGCTGAATGTAGAACACGTCTGTGGGTGTGGCCTCCTTCCTGATTCAAATGGTACTGATCGCTATTCGGTGATTGCTTAGTAAAAGACACTCCGTTGGCAATCAGCCATTCGATTGCGGCAGGGCCGTCGGTAATAATTTGTTTGGCTACTACGGGATCAGTGAGCCCAGACCCCACGGTTATGGTATCAGCGATGTGTGCCTCTACCGAGTCTTCAATATCGATTGCGGCAGCAACACCTCCCTGAGCCCACGAGCTGGCTCCATCACGAAGATTCCGTTTGGTAACTATTCCAACAGACTTGAAATCTGCCGTGTTAAGAGCAACCGTAAGGCCAGACAAGCCGCTTCCTATGATAAGAACATCGTAATACATGAATATCTAATACTTAAGGGAATATAATAAATATTATTATATCTATTTTAAAAGGAAAAACGATTTTTAAATTGGTTATAATAGAACTTGTACACAAATTTTCAGGTCTATGCGGGTGCTTTTATAACGTATTGCAGAGTTTTCTTAAATTTCGCTTTTGGATTCAGCCAACTTATAAGTAGATTTGGCATGTAATTCATTATATTCAATAGCTTAATCAAGTAAGGTAATAAAATATGATATCGGTTTTATTAAGGAACATCTTAATCAGCTTTGTTTTTTTAGGGTGGTTAACCTCGGTGAATGGGGTAGAACTTCCTGACTTTACTCAGTTAGTCGAAGAGTATGGGTCCACGGTTGTCAATATTACTGGGCAGCGAAGTACGGGAAATTCCGGTGCTTCTCCAGTCCCAGAGAGTGATCCTTTTTATGAGTGGTATCGACGCTTCGGTCCGCAGGAAGAGCCTCGTGGCCAGCAAAGCATATCAAGAGGTTCTGGTTTTATCTTAAGCGGAGATGGCTACATTCTAACAAATGCACATGTGGTAGAAAACACGTCTGAGATTACAGTCAAACTTACTGATAAAAGAGAGTTCCTAGGCAAAGTAATAGGTTTTGACAAAAGGACTGATATAGCGGTTATCAAAATAGAGGCGACTGATCTATCTAAAGTGAAAATTGGTTACCCCGACAAATTGAAGGTGGGAGAATGGGTTTTAGCAATTGGAGCTCCTTTCGGATTTGAAATAGTGTTACTGCTGGGATAGTTAGTGCAAAGGGTAGATCTCTTCCTCAGGAAAACTACGTACCATTCATACAAACTGATGTAGCCATTAATCCGGGTAATTCTGGGGGACCCCTTTTCAATTTAGCTGGGGAAGTGGTGGGTATAAACTCTCAAATCTATAGTCGCACGGGTGGGTTTATGGGGCTTTCTTTTGCAATCCCAATTGATGTTGCTGTTGATGTGGCGGAGCAATTGAGAACAACTGGGCGGGTTAGCAGAGGTAGAATTGGGGTTGTAATACAACAAGTTACCAAGGATCTTGCTGAATCTTTTGGGCTTGCGAAGGCGGAAGGAGCTTTGGTTAATTCGGTGCAAGGAGGAGGACCAGCTGCCCGAGCAGGCATAGAGACATCTGACGTTATTCTCAAATTTAACGGAAAAAAGGTGGAGTCTGTGGGGGATTTGCCTAGAATTGTTGCGCAAACTAAGCCAGGAACAACGGTCACAGTGGAGGTGTGGAGAAAGCGAGAGATGCAGACCATTGAATTAGTGGTTGGCGAGATACCTGACGACCAAGCGTCAACTAATAAGGGTTCTGATGAATCTTCAAAAGCCTCAAAGGCGAACACTATAGATAGGTTAGGGCTTCAACTATCTCCACTGACTAGTGACCAGAAGGAGGAATATGACCTAACAGGAGGTTTGATGGTTATGGGGGTTCGAGGTGCGGCGGCAAATTCTGGGATAAGAGAAGGGGATGTTATTTTAGCGATCAATAACAATGATGTTAGCTCTATAGACGAAGTAAAGAACCTGATGAAAAAATATGAAAAATCTAGAAGCGTAGCATTATTGGTTAAAAGAGGTGAGGGTTCTATTTACGTTCCAATAAGACTACCTAAATAACTCTCCAGATAAACCATCAGCCAACTGATTCTATAGTAATCAATTAGTAAGTCTGTTTGGGGAGTCATTTGACTATTTCTGCCATTTATAGCTTATATCCGCTAAAATAGCAGGATGGGTGTTCCTCATTAAAAAAATGAATAAGATTCGCAATTTTTCCATAATTGCTCACGTTGATCATGGCAAATCGACATTAGCTGACAGGTTCATTCAATTCTGTGGTGCTCTCGACAATCGTCAGATGGAAGAGCAAGTTCTAGATTCCATGGAATTGGAGCGGGAACGAGGAATTACCATTAAAGCTCAAACAGTAGCTCTTGATTATAAGGCGGATGATGGGAATACCTACCAGTTAAATCTGATAGACACGCCAGGACATGTTGATTTTAGCTACGAAGTTTCACGCTCCTTGGCAGCATGTGAAGGTGCGCTTCTTGTAATAGATGCATCGCAGGGGGTCGAGGCCCAAACAGTTGCTAACTGCTATACAGCAGTTGAAGGGGGGGGGGGAGGTATTGCCTGTTTTGAACAAAATTGATTTGCCCTCAGCGGACCCAAGTCGTGTAATAAATGAAATTGAGGATATTATTGGGATCCCCGCTCAGGATGCCTTAGAGGTGAGTGCAAAAACTGGTGTTGGAATAAAAGAGGTTCTCGAGCTAATAGTTAAAGATATCCCGTCTCCAAAAGGCTTACCCCAAGGGAAATTAAAGGCGTTAATAATTGATTCGTGGTTTGACAACTATGTGGGTGTCGTAATGTTGGTTCGAGTTTTTGATGGAAAAATTAAGAAAAAAGATAAGATTAGATTAATGTCGACCAAAATGGGGTATCAGTGTGAAGATGTGGGTGTTTTTACGCCGAAACCGAGTTCGAGAGATAGTCTCGAAGCTGGAGAGGTGGGTTTCATTGTGGCGGGTATAAAAGTTCTTACGGCAGCTCGAGTTGGAGATACCATTACATGTGGCCATAATGGTGCTGAGAAACCATTGCCTGGATTCAAAGAAGTAAAACCGCAGGTATTTGCAGGATTATACCCAGTAGACTCTAGTGATTATGAGAATCTGCGTGATGCCTTAGAAAAATTGTTTTTAAATGATTCAGCCTTGAGTTATGAGCCGGAAACTTCCCAGGCCCTCGGATACGGTTTTAGATGTGGCTTCCTGGGATTGCTACATATGGATATAGTTCAAGAACGGTTGGAGCGGGAATTCAATATGAATTTAATAACCACCGCGCCAACTGTTGTATATTAAGTTTTAACTAAGGATGGGGTTATAGTTGATGTGGATAATCCGTCTAAGTTGCCGGAAACCACTAAAATAGAAGAGTTTAGAGAGCCTATTATATTGGCAACCATACTCGTGCCCGAGGGTTTTGTTGGCCCAGTAATGACCCTTTGCAATAGTAAACGTGGCATTCAGAAAAACATGCAGTACCTAGGCAAACAAGTTCTTTTAAGTTATGAGCTACCATTAAATGAAGTTGTTATGGATTTCTTTGATAGATTGAAGTCAGTGTCTAGAGGTTATGCGTCACTTGACTATGAGTTCTTGGATTTCAGAAAATCCGAACTAGTAAAACTCGATATTCTTATTAACTCAGAGAAAGTTGATGCTCTTTCTCTAATTGTCCATCGTGAGAGTGCGATTGTTCGTGGACGAGAAGTGGCTTTGAAAATGAAGGAATTGATTCCTCGACAAATGTTCGACATAGCTGTTCAAGCCGCAATTGGATCAAAAATTTTGGCAAGAGAAACTGTTAAAGCTCTGCGAAAAAATGTTTTAGCAAAATGTTATGGTGGCGACATCACTCGTAAAAAGAAGCTTCTGGAGAAGCAAAAAGTGGGCAAACGTCGAATGAAACAAGTTGGGTCTGTTGAAATACCACAAGAGGCATTTTTAGCCGTTCTGCAGGCAAGTGGTAAATAATGATAAAGACTAATAAAGGGATATGAAACTATGAATTTTCCTCTCGTGATGTTGGTGCTTTTGGTTGTTACAGGCACTATTTGGGTGCTCGATAAGCTCTTGTTTTCAAAATATCGGCAACCAGATAATAAGGATCCTTGGTGGGTTGAGTATTCCAAAAGTTTTTTTCCGGTAATACTGTTGGTTTTTTGCCTCAGATCATTTTTGGTCGAACCTTTTAAAATACCATCGGGCTCAATGATTCCCACATTAATGGTTGGTGATTTTATTCTTGTTAATAAATATACCTACGGGATCCGATTTCCAGTTTTAAATATCAAATTAGTTGAGATGGGTAGGCCTGAGCGAGGGGATGTGATGGTATTTAAGTATCCTGTGAATCCAAAAATAGACTATATAAAAAGAGTTATCGGCACACCTGGCGATGAGGTCAGCTATATTGATAAGAGATTGATCATAAATGGTAAAGAAATTTCAGTTGAAAGTATGGGCGATGATTTGGAGGGGGGGTTGTCTTCATTCGCGAAAAGAGGTTTTTTTGAAACTATTGATGGCAAGGTTTTTAAAGTTCAAGTTAATAATAATGCGCCTGCGATACGGTTATCGTCGGTGAGATTTTTTGACGGGAGGGAAAACTGTTCGTTTAAAAGATCTGGCTTCAATTGCAAAATACCGGATAATCATTATTTTATGATGGGAGATAACCGGGATTCAAGCTCAGACAGTCGATATTGGGGATTTGTACCTGAGAGAAACATTGTCGGGAGGGCATTTTTTGTTTGGTGGAATTTCAATGATTTCAAAAGAATAGGAACTCGGATTAACTAGCCATTACTTACAGGTCGCTCCATACCAAAAAATTGTATTGGCCACATAATGAATAAAAAAATAATAGATAAATTTCAAAATATACTCGGATATAAATTTGACAACCCAAGTTTATTAAGTGAAGCGCTAACTCATAGGTCTCATGGAACAAAAAATAACGAAAGACTCGAGTTTCTGGGTGATGCAGTACTAAATTTCGTTGTTGCTAACATACTCTATCGAAGTTTTGAATCTATGAATGAGGGTGATTTGTCACGATTTAGGTCTAATTTGGTTAATCAGAGCTCTCTATGCAAGGTGGCAGGTAAATTAAATCTTAAAGATTACCTTAAGATGGGGGCAGGGGAAGTTAAGTCCAAAGGTGGTGAAAAGCCATCTATACAGGCTGATGCTCTGGAGGCTGTAATAGGAGCTATATATCTCGATAGTGGAATTAAAAACGTTGAAAAAATTATTTACCCTCTTTTTGAGGCTATGATTGAGGATCCCAATGCATCGAACATAAAAAAAGATCCAAAAACCACTCTACAGGAAATTCTGCAAGGGAGAAGCTTTAGGCCGCCTTTATATGTAGTTGAAACAGTAACAGGTTTGGCGCATAAGCAAGCCTTTGAGGTTTGTTGTAATATACCTGAGCTTAATGTGAGTTCAAAAGGGAAAGGCGCCAGCCGACGAGCTGCTGAACAGGATGCAGCCCGGCTAGCGATAGAAATTGTCGGACAATAAATTCAAGGTTGGTTCGGTCACAATTATTGGTAGACCCAATGTAGGCAAGTCTACCTTGTTAAATGCGATTATCAGTGACAAGTTAAGTATAGTTTCTCGTCGTCCGCAGACCACTCGGCATCAAATTTTAGGAGTTTTGAATCAACCTGGTTTGCAAATTGCATTTTATGATACTCCGGGATTTCAGCATAGATTTAAAAACAAAATGAATATAGTGATGAACCGAACGGTCAGAAGTCGGTTGGATAATGTAAATGTAGTTATCCTGCTTATAGAAGCCCTAAGGTGGAAAGAGTCGGACTTAAAAGAATTAGAGACGCTTTCGGAAGGTTCAAATGTTTTTTTGGTGATTAATAAAGTTGATTCGGTTGAGGATAAATCATCACTTTTACCGTTCATTGATCTGATAAAAGACAATTATAACTTTGCTGAAATAGTGCCAATAAGTGCTTTGCGTAGTGATGGTGTGAAACTATTAATTGATACCATTGGAAAATATTTGGATTCGGGGGATCCGATTTTTGAAATTGATGTTAATACCGATAGGGGTAAAGAGTTTTTTGTTACCGAGTTTATCAGAGAACAACTGTACCTTTTTTTAGGCGATGAGATTCCATATAAATCTGGAGTAGTTGTTGAGGATTTTGATGAGTCTGACAACATTATTAAAATAAAGGTTGCTATTGTTGTTGACAGAAAAAATCATAAGGGCATTGTGATTGGCAATAAAGGGGGAACATTAAAGAAAATTGTTTCGTCAGCTCGTTTGAATATTGAAAAAAAGTTTTCCAAAAAAGTATTTCTGGAGGTTTGGGTTAAGGTTCACACAGGATGGATAGATAGTAATGCAAATTTACGTGATCTGGCATCATGAAAGTATCGGTGCAATCTAGAGTAAAATCCCAAAGACGCACTGATAGTGCAGGCTTTGTATTGCACACCTATCCTTATAAAGAGACAAGTTTAATAATAGAGGCATTTACAAAAGATTTAGGAAGAGTCTCATTGGTTGCAAAGGGGGCAAAGCGCCCTAATTCCATGCTAAGGGGTGTTATCTTGCCCTTCCAACCACTTGAGCTTGAATGGTCAGGGAAGAATGAATTAAAAAATCTGTACAGAGCTGAGTGGTTGGGAGGTTATCCTGTGCTTCGAGGTTTGCCTTTGATATGTGGGTTCTATATGAATGAACTATTAATTAATCTTTTGCCAAAAGATGATCCTTATGAGAAGTTATTCCAACAATACACGAGATCTGTAGGGGCCTTGGGAGATTCAGAAAAGGTGTCGGTTATTTTGCGAAAGTTTGAAAAAAATTTACTTAAAGAACTGGGTTATCAATTAAAATTGGACAAAGAGGGCGCACAAGATTCGTTAATCGACCCTAGTGTTGTTTATACGTATGATCCAGAGTTGGGTCCAGTGAGGATTCAAAAAAATCAAGATGATTCCTTTGCTATTCATGGCAAAACATTAAGTGATATCGATAAAAATGATTTCACTGACCCCAGAACCTTATATGAGAGCAAGCAATTAATGAGACATATGATTCAGCATCATCTCGGTGACAAGGTGTTACATAGTCGACAACTTTTGATGGAATATAAAGATTTTTGAAAATGACAAATTTGAGTGTAAATGTTAACAAGGTAGCATTATTGCGAAATTCAAGGAATACAGGCGTCCCCGACTTAATCGAATTTGTTAATATGGCAATATCTAGCGGTGCTGACGGCATTACTGTTCACCCCAGGCCCGATCAGAGGCACGCCACCCCCGATGATGTTGTGGACATACTCAATTTTTTAAAAAAAAATAACCATAATGTTGAATTTAATATCGAAGGTAATCCCTACCATAATTTGTTGTCTATAGTGAATCAATCTCCGCCGACTCAATGCACTTTTGTGCCGGACAGTATTAACACTCTCACGTCTAACGAAGGATGGAACCTTAATAAGGAAGGAAGTCGATTATCCCCAATAGTTCAGGAGTTGAAGCAAAGGGATATTCGGGTGAGTTTGTTTATGGACCCTAATCCCAATAATATTGCACTTGCGGCAGAATTGGGGGCTGATAGAGTGGAATTGTATACGGAACCTTATGCCAAGGCATTTTCCCAGGGAAACCCCGACACCATATTGGATAAATATGTGCAATGTGGAAATGTTGCCAAACAGGTCGGACTGGGTCTAAATGCCGGGCATGATTTGAGCAAGGAAAATCTCCCTTTGTTCTTGGAAAAAGTGGAGAACGTTGAGGAAGTATCCATTGGTCACGCAATTATAGTTGATAGTCTAAAAGAGGGGTTTGCGGAAACAGTGAGAAAATATAAAACGATTATATCGAAGGCTGTTAATAGATGATTTTTGGGACCGGTGTTGATGTAGTGGAGCATTCCCGTATTTCCTTGGTAAGGGGGAAAAGTGAAAATAGGTTTATCGGACGGATCTTAACGGCTGAGGAGATTTCCGAATATCATAAGGTGAAATTAAAAGACCAATATCTGGCTAGCCGATTTGCATCAAAGGAAGCATTGGGAAAAGCCTTAAAAACCGGGCTCAGAAATCCTGTTCTTTTTCAAAATATTATTGTGGTCAGTTCGACACTAAACGCTCCTGTTTTTCAGTTTGCTCCGGCACTCCAAACCTATTTGTCTGATTTGTCTATTAGGAGTGTTCATCTCTCAATCTCACATGAGAAAAGTTTATCTTGTGCAATGGTAATAGCAGAGAGGTAATAATTAATGGGAAATGGAAATGTAATGTTG
>MDTG01167256.1_pt1 | contig 10001 bp, 5 predicted proteins | sample 811421 | NCBI WGS metagenome assembly MDTG01 (sample SAMN05326645, study PRJNA326480) | marine metagenome | isolation source: seawater | place: Pacific Ocean: South East | collected 2011 | reverse complement strand
TGCTAGAACGCAATCGCAACTTGACCAATTTAGCAAAGAAGAAAGATATTGTGATGATGTTAACAATGATGGTGTGCCGGACCCAGAGACAGGCGTATGTACGTGGGAAAGTCTCAATCTTACAATGACTTTAACTGGTCCGGTTCCAATAACTAATGCGGTAACTGAGTTCTCTTTCAAACTATTCTGGGAAATCTTTCCCACCGCCGTGGTGCTTGTCGCTCTGGGGTTGTTTATCTTCCATTCTGATCTGCTGCAAACAGGTATTACTGGTATCCGCCCAATTCAGGGAATAAAGGTAGTGATTATCGCTGGATTACCAACCTTGTGCGCAGTGTTCTGGACACTTGGGCTTATCGGCTGGACCAATTATGAGGTGACTATGACAGTCATCATTGTCGGACCAATACTATTGGCATTGGGTGTCTCTTATGGTCTTCACATTACCAATCGGTATGCTGAGGAGGGCGGAACTAAATCTGAGAAGATGAAAGCATCATTATCATCAACTGGGAAAGCGGTATTTTTGTCAGCCGTCACCACGGTAATCGGTTTCATTTCGCTAGTTTTCACGCCCATGGCACCGATACAAACTGTTGGCATTGCACTATCAGGTGGCATTGTAATTGTTTACATACTGACCATATTTATGGTGCCCAATCTAACATTACTGCTCGATTTACGTAAACCAAAGCATCCTCCATTGAAAGCGTTTGACCGATTGGTTGACGCTCCAGTGAAATACAATCGAGCAATTATTGGGTTCTTCTTGATGTTAATATTAATCTCAGCAACGCTAGGCCAGAGCAATGTTGAGGAGAATATCGATTTGTTGGGAATGGCGCCAGAAGGTGAAGACCCGGTGATTAAAATGAAGCAATACAGCAGTGACTTCAACGCTGGACAGATTGGTATGATTTTGATTCATGCCAACGTAACTGGTGATACTAACGATCAAGATACTGGCAATGATGATCCAGCAGAAAATCTGAAACGGATTGATCAATTAGAAAGTAAATTAAACACTGTCGAAAATACCTCAGCAGTTTCGATCGTGTTTTTGATGAAATCAACGGGAATTGCGCCGACTGTTTCCGGTGCTCAGCTATACGAGTTCGTCAATGTTACACCTCTGCCCGATGACATCAAAGAGACTGCAGAGGTATTACTAAACAATGAAATAACTGCTGACGCATCTTTTTGGGATTTACTCATACAACCAGACAACTTTGGTCTCCCTGGAACCAAACAATCGCAGATTTTCCTGTTAAACGTATTTTATGCTTCAATAACCGATGAAACACGCGAGATATTCATTAATAGTGATTTTGATCGCACATTGATCTATGTTGACATGCCGTTTATTCCAGTTGCAGACACTGCAAAGAGCGTTGAAGCAGTTAACCAGCACGCGGACTCCTTCCGCTCGGTGGACAGCGGTCGCGCTGAGCATCTCACCGGAGTCGCAGCAACTGCGATTGAGGTAAACCAACTAATTGTTGGCTCTCAATACACCTCGTTAGCTTTTGCTATCATCCTCACTCTAATCGTTTTGGCCATCGTCTTTAGGGACATTCAATATTCATTTTGGACCACGTCTCCTGTAATCGCAACTGTTGCTTTGCAATGGCTGGTTATGTGGCAAATGAATGTTACCTTATCTCTGGTTACAGTGATGATAGGGTCGATACTTGTTGGAGTAGGAGTTGATTTTTCTATTCACATCTCCAACCGAATCAGAGAATTAGGTGGTGGAATAAATGCTATCAAGAGCGCGGCAATTGGTACGGGTATGTCGCTGTTTGAAGCAGCAGTGGTTACCTCTTTAGGTATGATAACAGCATATCAAATACCTATTCCAGAAATCAAACCCTTCATCACAGTTATATTGATACTATTGTGGGTGGCTGCGGCAAGTGCATTGATTCTGTTACCAGCAATTTTTGTCACGCTGGAAAAAATGGGAATTTCCGCAGGCAGCGAATCCAATATAATGGCCAGGAAGTTGGGTTTGATAGTTGATAAAAAGGCCGACATAGACGTATTAGATGCAGTAATTTCTGATGAAGTCAAAGAAGCGTGGTAATACAAATCTCAAAAGAGCGGGACCATTTAGGCATGTCATGGTCGCTTACTGGTTGATGAAATCTGAACCTCACGTATACCCATATGAGCAGCTCGTTGAAGATGGCTGGACACACTGGGACGGAGTTAGGAACTACCAAGCAAGAAATATCATGCGAGATGATATGAAAGTAGGAGATTATGTTCTCTACTACCATTCTAATTTCAAGCCACCGCACGTCGCTGGCATCGCCCGCATTAAGAAAGAGGGCTATCCTGATTTTACCGCCCAAGATCCAAACTCGAAGTATTTTGACGCAAAAGCAACACCAGACAACCCTAGATGGATAATGGTTGATATCGAACCCGTTATGCAACTTGACACGATGATTCCTCTTGAGGACATCAAAAACAACCCTGAGTGTGAAGGCATGGCTTTGATAAGGAAAGGTCAGCGGCTCTCGGTTCAACCTGTTGATGAGGAGCATTTTATTGCTGTATTAAGTATGGCCAATCTTAATTTGAATGACTTGAGTTGATTCTATGAGTAGAAAACAGATACCGGTAGCAAAGCGCGCAGCTAACATTGAATACGCTATCAGAGATGTCGTGGTTCCGGCAACAAAACTTGAGTCAGAAGGCCATGAGATTATTAAATTAAACATCGGCGATCCAATCGCCTATCCAGGTTTACCGACACCTAAGCACATGGTCGATGCATATGTGGATGCTTTACAAGCGGGCAACAATGGTTATTCCCCATCATATGGTTTGCCTAAACTTAGGGCTGCCATTGCTCAGGATGAAAGACGCAAGGGCTGGCCGGCAAAACAAGACGACATTTATGTTTGCCACGGAGTTACTGAAGCCTTGCAGGTTATTTTTGCTGCCACCTTGGAAGATGGTGATGTTGTGCTTGCACCAGGTCCTCATTATCCACCGTATCTTGCTTATCCTCAAATGTTCGGTGCTACTACACTTGAGTATAAATTGAAACCTGATGACGACTGGAAATTAGACTTTGATGATATCGAGTCAAAAATGAGTGATGATGTCAAGTTGCTGGTCCTCATCAACCCTAACAATCCTTGCGGAGCTGTTGCTGGTAAGGACGAGATCTTCCGAATTTTATCGATTGCTAGGAAGTGGCCTAATTGTATTGTCATCGCTGATGAGATTTATGACGGCTTAGACTTTACAGGCGAACATAGAAGTGTAGCAAGTTTATCTCCCGACGTTCCGGTGTTCGTATTGAATGGGGTATCAAAGGTCTACTACGCACCCGGATGGAGAATTGGTTACCTTGGCATTCATGACCCTAAAGGACGACTACTTTCTATCAGAGACGGAATTGAAAGGCTACTACGGTCTAGACTCTGTGCCTCCACACCAGCACAACTAGGTTACCTTGCAGGGTTAGATTCAGATCGCACCTGGATGAAGTCATACTCAGACAAAATTATGCGTCAACGAGATCTGTGTGTTAAGCGAGTAAATTCAATTGAAGGATTAGAAGTACAATCCTCGGGTGGTGCCTTTTACATGTTCATCAAATTGACCGACGAAAAGTGGCAAACGAATGATAAAGATTTTGTGCTCAAATTACTACATGAGGAGCATGTTTTAGTCGTTCATGGTAGTGGATTTTCTCCAGATTTGGGTGGCGGACATTTCCGTTTAGTGTATTTGCCAGACGTCGATATCTTAGACGAAGCATTTGATCGAATAGAGCGATTTCTATTGCGACACAGAGTTTAATTTACCGGAGTATTGATGAGCATAGGTTGACTCGGAAGATTATGCAAAGGATGAGGATTGCAGTAATGCTATCTGCATTATTCATCACAATCATTGCATTTCTTGATGTTGCCAAAGCAGATGGCAACCAATCACAATCGTTTGATATAAGTTATTTGTATCCACTAGGTTGCGCTTTAATTGTTGCAGGTCTGATGTGGAAATTTTTCATCCCAATCCAGCTCGCTAACCTGCAAGTTGCCTTCGAAATCGACGATGATTTATATGAAGTTCATCGTGTTACCAGAGATTTAGATGACGCTAGAGACCTACTATCAGAAGGATCAGTAGGGTATGGTCTGGGACTCTACATGATGGGTATGACAGGAGTATTGATACTAATTGGAGAGTTTTTATTCGAGCCAGACTTCTTTTACATACCGACCCTATACATTATTGCACTACTAGTCGGAATTCCAATTCTTATTTCCCCATGGGAGACGATGAATGCTCAATTGGCAAGAAATCAAAAGCCCTCCACAACCAACGCTGTCATGGGGTTTTTCCGAAGGACTCTAACATTATTTATCCTTACAGGCATAACTGTTGCATCGTTAATGTATGGCTTCCAAGCATCTGACAATGGCGTAATTGAACCATTTTGGCTCGCACTCGCAATGCTGGTATTCATGTCCCCGACAATTTTCGCCTATGGCAGAATTATGGGAGCATCTTGGAATATGTTATTGATCGGTAAGTGGCGAACATCAAATGGTCGCCGTAATCCGATTGACCCGGATAAACCAAAGTTCTTCAATCGCCTGTTCTCATTATTGTTAGTCATCTTCTTATTGACTATGCCAATTACCGCACTGAATGGCATCGTGACAGTAGTTTATGTTCTGATTGTTTCTCCTGCCAATTATTCAGAGGTATTGAATTACGGGGGAATAATAGGCCATTCTATCTATGTGCGCATCGATCTGATTTCAGAAATTTTGTTTCACTGGGAATTTGTTAAAAGTTTACCGCAGTTTCTCTCGCTTTATCTCTCATTAAATATCGCCATCGTGGGTTTAGCATTCATTTTTGAGTTGACCCGTAACTTGATGCTAGGTGGTCAGAGTTTTGGCGGGGTGTTCGGAGTCATTATTGACAGCCCACGCGACATCAGGACCGAAGTTGAAGCGCAAACACGACAGTTGAAATTTGCTTTTGCTGGTTTTTCAGGTTACACAGTTTTACTTCTGCTATTAGTCTGCTACAAAGAATTTGGTGACTTGATGCCATTTACTCAAACACTAGAGACTGATTACGGTTTTGATGAGGGAATGCGCCTCTTAGCAACGTGGATGTTTATTGCAGTTGGACAGTTGATATTCTTGTTAACCTGGTTGGTATCAATTATTCGATTTGCACCTCTGAGGAGTTTGAGATTTGACTTGAATCCTGATGAAAGGCGGGAAGGTGCGGTGAGACTCGCTGGTGGGGACTGGATGAGGACTTTGGTTGATGAAGCAGCACTTGTTGAAGACCTCGACACTCTTATCAGGTTTCAGCGTCGATCAATTGATGGTGATCCATCCGTTATTCGCTATGAGAAGGCCCGAGCCCGGATGTGGGAACTGGCGATTCGTGGATTATGGCCATCAGCAATAGAAGAAGCGAGGAAAGTGCTGGCACAAGCTGGTGGTGATGATGATGTGGCAAGGATGATTATAGCCACTGGCCATATAGCTTCGAGAAGACTGGATGCGGCTCGAGACGCTCTAATGGGTTTGGAACAGCCTGAGGGCTATGATGAACCAGAATTGCTAGCATTTGTCTGTGAATGGTTAGACCCATTCACAGGTAATGTCAGTGATGACGATTTTTGGGACTGGGAGAACAACAGTTGCATCAATAATTTGCAACACCAACTACAGATGATGCGCGGCTGGAACCCAAAGCCTAGCACGGATTTTCTTTCTAAGGATCGTTTATCGAGGGTTGCTCAGTTATCCATGATATCCTTGATGAGAGCGCAAAGGATGCACGATGATGCCCTAGAATTAGCCCTAAAAATGGTAAGAGTTGACCCCACAGGAGTGCGGCCTCGGATTGCTGCGGCATTGTGTTTAATCGATACGGGTGATTGGCACAGCGCTAAATCAATACTCGAGGAGTTGATCAAAAGCGACAAAAACGATCCCAGAGTTTTGGCTTTATCGGCAATTTTGGGTGTCCCAGTTGACGGTGAGGAATTTGAGGTTGCTTTGGTTAGTGGTGAAGGCAAAGCAATGAACAAATGGATTAACCAAGCACCGTGCAATTCAGTCGCTGCCTTAGGCGTCAAAGGCGGTATGGATGAGGCAATCAATGCTAATTTGCTGATTGCGGCACATGAGGCAACGCGCAAACAAATGACACCAAAATATCAGAGTGGCCGACTGTCAATAATATTCAATTTTTTCATACTCATCCCGATAATTCTGCTTTTAGGCATCTATGTCTACACGGAGTATGGTGAGATGGAGGGCTTGGTCGCTGTTTCATTGTTGCTATTGTCACATTCAACGAGCCGGCGGGTATTGCGCCAGCAACGGAAATTAATCCGCCACAGGGATCAAAAAGCAATGGTTGCTTATGCAAAGAGGATGAAGCGATACAAAGTTGCTCCAAATAAGAGTAACATTCCAGTAGGTACTCATATTCTACTCTCCGGTATTTTGATTTCAGTAAACGGAGTAGTTCTTGACATAGGCTTACCAGGGTGGATGACAGAGCACCTTCCTAAAGACTCGGATAAAGCGGTAAAATCTCGATTAAAGCGTCGCAATAGCAAAATGCAAAAAGCTCGTCCTCCACGGTTGAAACCACTTGGAGAAGGTTGGTGGCTAAAACGGCCTAAGGAAGAGGGTGCGGAAATACCTGCGTTGGAACGATTAGTTGGCAAAGTTGCATATCGCGGACGTGTCAGCTATACTGAACGGAAGCAAGGAATTGGTGCACGGCCAACAGGACAAATACCCAGCAGGTCTAGACCGGTACACACTCTTGATTTAGGAAAACGTGGGATTCCAACTAACACAAGGATTTCTGAAAGAAACTCAACCAAGCCGAAGTTCCAACCGACTTCATCTGTTAAAAATACCCGAAGGAAACAACCAAGTAGCCGTAAATGACAATAAACTAAGCAATTTGTTCAAAGACCGATTAGTTTTGGTTACTTTATGGCGGAAATACCTGGAGCGTGGTCTCCTAGCGAAATTAACCTATCAAAGGCAAACGCGGTTATCGAAGCGACTAGAGCGAGTGGCAATTTATATCGAAACGGACTTGGAATGATTGCCTCAGAGAATATCATCTCACCTATGGTGCAAAAAGTTGTGTGCAGTGACCTACACGGTAGGTATGCAGAAGGCTTACCCGGCAAACGATACTATCAGGGCTGTGACGACTTTGATACAATCGAGAGCATCGGAATCGATTTGGCAAAGAAAGTTTTTAACGCTAATTTTGCCAACATACAGTCAATATCTGGGACAGTATCAAACATTGCTGCTCTGAAGGCACTTGCTAAGCCAGGTGATAAGATAACTGCAGTTTCCACCGCTGATGGTGGCCACATATCGCATGCAAGAATGGGAGCCGTTGGATTACGAGATCTGGACTTATCGACATACCCTTGGGATATTGATCGAATGGAGCCAGATGTGGATGGCGCATGTAAATTAATTAGGGAAATTAATCCTAAAGTTTGTCTCATTGGCCAGTCAGTCTTCCTATTTCCCACACCATTGAAAGAGATCGCTGCTGCTGCTCATGAGGTCGGAGCAAAAGTCATGTATGACGGTGCCCATGTTCTAGGTTTAATCGCTGGTGGACAATTTCAAGACCCATTAAGAGAGGGAGCTGATATTATGACTGGGTCATCACACAAAACTTTTCCAGGTCCTCAAGGGGGTTTCCTACTATCATCGAGTCAAGACGACTCCATGCACAGGAAATTGAATAATTCGATATTCCCAGGGACTTGCTCATCATACCACCTTCATCATGTCGCCGGTAAAGTAATTGCACTAGCAGAGTTTGAGGAATACGGGGAAACCTATGCCAGAGATATTGTCCGGAATGCGCAAGCCCTAGGACAATGTTTGGCTGCGGAAGGATTCGATGTTTTGGCTGAAGGAAGAAATTACACCGCCTCCCATCAAGTTCTCACCAGGCATGGAGAAATAGACTCTGGTGCAGGAGCAAGAGCGGCGCAATTATTGGAAGATGCTGGGATAGTTACCAACATGAACATGTTACCCGGAGATACGAAGGCGATGACACCCTCAGGCTTGCGTTTAGGTGTCCAAGAGCTGACCCGAGTCGGTATGGGAGTTAATGAAATGGCCGAAGTAGCCAGGTTGTTTGCCAAAGTCATCCTCGAAGAAAAGGACCCCGGTGCGGTGAAACTGGAGGTTGTCGAGCTTAAATCAAATTTTCAAACCATCAGATACTGTTTCAATGAAGAGGAGCAATCGGGTTACATCCTTTGATGTGTTTTCATGCCAATAGTTGAGGATGATAACCAAACCTTCGATGTGGAATTGTCAGCTCGCTTTAACCAACATTTCTCTTTTGGTGGCAACGACAAAATCGTTGATTCTGAGGGTAATATGTGGTATTTGTCTCAGGACCGTGAATTAGCGAATTTTGTGGCTTTATTTGAGGCAAACATAGGTTTGCCAATGGGTAGGGTATTTCATAATTCAGCGGCTGACTCACTAGAGCTCATCCTCCAACCGTTTGGGAGTAAAAAATTTGGATTTTTTGCTCAGAGAAATCGGCTAAAATATCTACAAAGCCTGTGGGAAGTTTTTGGTTGGGGTGATTTTAACATCAAGCAGAATTCAATTACCACTGAGGTTTTTCCAGCGGTAATTTCTGGATTTTATTTATCGGCTCATGAACAATATTATTCGAAGCGAACGAAAATTCAATGGCGACAATTGCAAGAAAATTTGATAAAATGCGATGTTAAAGATTTAGAAACATCGCTTACCCAACCGCCACCATTGCCCAATATGCCATGGGCTACAACCGAACTACACAATAACTCAGGTTACGCTAGAAAAATTGAAAGGCGGGCAATTGGTTGGGGCATGGATGGTAAGATTTCCTATGTTCTACCATGTGACTTAATCAACAGAATTATTTACAACGCTGGTGGATATACTGAAACATACAACAAATCTCTAGGTCAATACTGGCGCCTAAATGGAATAGATAAGAGGTATGTCACTTCGATAGTATGTATACTGCAATCGCTAAAGGAGTTATTTATGACCAGCGATGTTTACGTTTTCATCAGCGAGACCAACAACTGGAACAAAATAATTGACTCTCACCTCAAGCCAACAGGGTTGGGGTCGATTAAACATGTGAATTCATCGAGTAAAGTGGATGATTTCTCAGTTGAAATCAATCAATCCGCCATTCTCACTATTGGTAAACTGGCGGGCATATGGGAGCGAGCCAATGGCAAGCAGTCAATCTGTTCGGTTGATTTAACAGGCAATGAGTTCAAGGTTAGGTTTGAATCATTGCTATCTTACAACTGAATTTTGTCGATGGAGCATTGATGGTTAACCTCTATAACCGATAGATGGCTAGAGCAATGTAGGCGAAACGCTGCGCGTGATAACTATGTCTCTAAATCCTAATCAAATGGCTTACGTTGCAATTGTTTCAACACTAATTTTTGGTTCCATATTTGTCGGTGTTTCAGGTGTCTTACAGACAAGTGAAGGTTTGGGTAACTTTGACAGTGCCGTTGAAGAAGATATTGCTGGTGATGGTATTGCTACTAATAAGGGAGAAGATACGGATGATGACGGTTTATCTGATGTGTTAGAAGAGACACAATATGGAACAGATCCATTGAACGAAGATACTGACGGTGACGGGATGTCCGACGGATGGGAGGTTGAGCATGGACTGAATCCACTCGACGATGGAGAATCAGACCCTTTGGAGCAGGACCCAGGCGAGGCTGATGTTGAAGAGGCTGAACAAGAGAATGAGACAGACTCATGGCCGGACCCAAATCAGGGGCCCAACGGTGACCCGGATAATGACGGGTTAACTAATCAGCAAGAACAAGAACTAGAAACCGATCCTCAAAGGTCTGATACCGACAACGATGGTCTCAACGACAAATGGGAATCAAC
>MDTG01420775.1_pt1 | contig 10002 bp, 6 predicted proteins | sample 811421 | NCBI WGS metagenome assembly MDTG01 (sample SAMN05326645, study PRJNA326480) | marine metagenome | isolation source: seawater | place: Pacific Ocean: South East | collected 2011 | reverse complement strand
GGTACGGGTGGAGGTGGGACAGGGCGCGGCGGCGGCGGCGACGGCATCGGCGGAGGTGGCGAGGGTACGGGTGGAGGTGGGACAGGGCGCGGCGGCGGCGGTGACGGCATTGGCGGAGGTGGCGACGGCATTGGCGGCGGCGGCGACGGCATTGGCGGCGGCGGCGACGGCACGGGCGGCGGCGGCGAGGGCGCGGGTGGAGGCGGGGAAGGGCGCGGCGGCGGCGGAAAGGGTGGCGATGGGGGTGGTAATGGAGACGTTGAGGGAGGTGAGGGCGCAGGTGGTGGTGGTGAAGGCGCCGGCGGCGGCGGCGAGGGCACGGGCGGCGGCGGCGACGGCACGGGTGGAGGCGGGGAAGGGCGCGGCGGCGGCGGGGAAGGACGCGGCGGCGGCGGAAAGGGTGGCGATGGGGGTGGTAATGGAGACGTTGAGGGAGGCGAGGGCACAGGCGGCGGCGGTGAAGGCGCAGGTGGTGGAGATGAGGGCGCAGGTGGCGGTGGTGAAGGCGCCGGCGGGGGTGGCAAGGGCACGGGCGGCGGCGGCGATGGCACGGGTGGAGGCGAAGAAGGGCGCGGCGGCGGCGGGAAGGGTGGCAATGGGGGTGGTGATGGAGACGTTGAGGGAGGCGAGGGCGCAGGCGGCGGTGGTGAGGGCGCGGGAGGCGGCGGCGATGGCGCAGGCGGCGGCGGTGAGGGCGCGGGAGGCGGCGGCAAGGGCGCAGGCGGCGGCGGTGAGGGCGCAGGCGGCGGTGGTAACGGCGCATGCGGCGGCGGCGAAGGCTCAGGAGGCGGCGGCGAGGGTGTCGGCGGTGGCGGCGAAGGTAACGGAGGAGGTGAAGAGGGCACCGGCGGCGGCGGCAAGGGAGTGGGCGGGGGAGGCAAGGGGGTCATTAGGGGTGGCAATGGAGACGTCGAGGGCGGTAGGGGCACCGGAAGCGATGGTGTGGGCGGTGGCGGGCTGGGCGACAGCAGCGTCGCGTGCGCCGGACAACCGAGCTCTGGGTCGTGCTGCGCGCCGGGAAAGCCATTGGGCATGTACCAGGTGGTGCCTCCAAAGACGTGAGTGTGCGAGGCACCGTCAGGCGCCACGGCGTTGGAAGCGGTTTCTAACTTAAACAGGGGCCAGTTTCCCTGAATGCACACCGCCGAGATGGGCGGCGGGCTGGGCGGTGGGGGAATCCGGGGCGGCGAGGGCGGCGACGGAGGCGGAGACGGCCCTGGCGGGGGAGGCGAGGGAGGTGGAATGGGAAAGAGGGGCAGCAAAGGCGGTGACGAGGGCGGCAATGGAGCACCGGGTGGTGGTGTGGTTGGCGGTGGGCTGTACTCGACGATGGTCGGCATGGTTTCGATTGCGTCGATTAGTACACCCAAGGTTGCCGTAGCGATACTCGCATTGGAAAGCGCCACCTCAAGGCGCGTGCTGAGTTCCGCTGCTTTGGTTGCAATTGTGGCGATAGACGTGTCTAAATTTACTCGCGGTATCAGCACCGCGTTTTCCGCAAGCTGTCTGAGTCGCGCTTGCGGCTGTGAATGCGTCTGCGAGTTCGCATCTGTTGCTACCACGCCGACTTGTTCGATTGCAACCTGTGCGGTTGCCGCCACACCCGTTCGATACGCCGTGGTGTTGTAGGTGTCCACTGTCCCCGCCACAACCGCGCGAAAAAACACCAGCTGTTCTCGCAGGGCAAGCGAGTCGCTGTGTTCGTTGGAGCTGCCCTTGCCGCTCGCCAAGATTACCGTTGCGGAAGCAAACACCGCAATTATGCCACCAAACACGAGCAGTGTGCCAAGACACACAGCCGTACGCGTGCAAGCATTGAGCGCCCTTTCTTGTTCGCGTTTTTCCTCAAGTAAAAGGGTGGTCTTTTCGTAATCTGCGATAGCTGTGCGTTTTGCGTTTTTGGTGTTTGCGGCAGGCACCGGAGCAGGTAGCGTGGCGTTGTCGTCTATGTTTTCACCGGACGCCGAAAACTCTTCGGGTGTGCAAGAAAGTGGACAAAATGGCAGAGGCATGCGCAAGTGCGCAGTCTCCCTTTACACGCGTTTTACGAAATACCTTTATTTACGTTGTGACTGTTCTCGCGGGCACTAACGCCGCCTTAAGCGCCAACGCAGTCAGCACGCCATCGCCAACTAATAAACAGACAAACACCACGAGGAACACGGTCGACGTGATCGCCGCGCCGGTGGCGTCATAGTCCGCTTGGCAGCTAGAGAGGACCTCCATACTCACTCTCCCGCGCCAAGACCGCTGCTTATCTGCACCACGTACTGGACGCACGCAACGGCCAATAGCGCCACCAACCCGTTGGCAAGCAGACGTAGTGGTCGTTCCCACACCGCGGCGCGCGCAAGCTCCTTGGCAATCTCGCGCTGCTCGCGTTCGTTAGGAAGTAGCACTTGCGCTTCTGTGCGGCCGTTGATCAAATTCTTCACCACGCTCACACTTGCAAGCGGCCACGCCTCGCGCAGTGACTGCAACAGTCCATCCTCGCTCGTCTTGGCATCAAAACGCACGAGCACACTATCGTCGGCGTCGCGTCTCGAGATTGACGCAACGCGCGCGCCCGCGTCAAACTCTTTGACCTTTTGTAGGATCGTGTCGTATATGACCGTTGCCATCGCGTTGCGGCACCAGCCTGCCGCGGACACCAGTCGCAAACCGGATTTGCTGCCTTTGCGCTTCGCGTGTCGACATCATTGCAACTTGTGTTGCCCGAGGCGTCGGTGCACGCTTGCGACTGTTGTTGTACCACCGTGTTGCGCACTTGCACACACGCAACCCGTTGCTCATTTATTTGCGCTCATGAAGACGTTTCTGCAACTTCTTGCGGAGGTCTACACAGACCTAACGATTGTCACAGACATTGGCAACCTGCAACACCTCGAGCTCGTGCTCTCGCCTTTTCCTGGACTCGGCGATGACGGGGAAGCGCGGTTTCTTGTCTACATTCCCATGAAAGCGCCCGCGTTTTACGCCTGGGGTGCGCAGATGTTCTCTATCATCGTTCCGATGTACGCTCCCGGGAACCGCACTGACCTAGGAGAGTCGGCGAGCGTGGTGGAAATTGCGCCGCTGCGCTACGGCAGTGCGCTCTTTGACAGCCCCGCCGACAAACTGGGCGACACCGGATTCGTGCACCCTATGCTGCAGGGCGACCAGGTTGTTCGGTTCAGCTATCCCGCGCAGATGAACGACTTTCACCAATGGATTGTTGCGTTCTATGAGTGCACGCGTGTGATAGAGGGGGGCGACGGTGACTGTAATGTGAGATGAGTGCGACCACATTGCGCTATTTTCATAAACGACCACCGCGCGCGCAAGAGTGGGAAGCAACATGCTGGCCACTTCCGTGGTCGACGAGATTTTTGCGCGTCGGGAGACGCCGTTAACGTTGGCGGGGGTGGCCACGGGCGCACCGCCGTCGGCAAAGCCGGTGCAGCTCACGGATCTGCCTGTAGATCAGCTTGCCATGATTGTTACGCGGGCGCTTCAGGTGAATGACGAGCCGCGTGGAACGTTTAAGCCACACTCGGGTTTGCCGAGCTCTAAGGGAACCACTAGTGTCAAGTTTGACTTGTCCTGGATTACGCCGCTGGCGAATCTTTGCAATGCCCTCAGAAACGTGCGGCTCGTCAACGCGGACCTCAATCGGCCAGCGCTTCTAGAGCACACGTTCGAGCAGATTTCCAGACACATGCAGATTGATCCAGTGGAGGTGGCTCACCGCGTGGGCGAAGTCAACGGCGACTACTTGGACCGCGTTCGAGCGGTCCTGCGAGCGCGGTGCGACTTTGCGTCAAAGATAACGCGCACGCACTCCACTCAGGAGGCAATGCAAGAAGTGACGAGTGCCGCCGCCAGCGCCCTTTTCCAGTCCGACGTTGGGGGGCGCGAAGACAACTTTCAAACGCGCGCAGAGCGCATGGCGCGCTGTCTATGGTTCTGCAAGCAAGTCAATGGCAACTCGATGCTTTATGAGTCGGCACGCACCCTGATTCTTGCCGGGTGGGAAGATGAGGTCCTGACGCTTGCCAACCTTTCAAGCCCAGAGCGCGTGCCGCCCACAGTGACGCTCAAGGCGCTCGAGCACTTGTTGCAGGAAAAGGCAAAGCCTACCGCGGCGGACATTCTTTATTATTACTACGAGAAGCTCCTTCTGTTGGCGGCAAAAATGAATCGCCCCAGCGCAGTCGAGGTGTTGCTTGCGAATGCGCCACACACGCTCAGCCGAGAAGCCTTGCCTCGTGCACTGGCGCATGCCGTGGAGCACAGCAGTGGCAGGATGGTTGTTGCGCTTGCGTCGCGGGACGCTCTCGCGAGTGACGTGTACCCGTGGCCGGCGTACGTGGAGCCCGTGGACATGATGATGGCGTATAGCGTTGCGCGCTCGGAAGAGCAGAAGCGACTGCTGTACCTGCCTTCGCTCGACGAGGCGCCCAACATATTTTACGACCCCAGGGCGTCGCCGCAACAGCTGGCCGCCTGGAAGCAGCGTTGGAGACGCAAGACGGACCTCGGGCTCGAACAGGCCACAAAACACATTTTGATCTAATGCATTAACGATCTCGCAACGGAGATCCATTTGCTGTAAAAACTTTACGAGCACTTGAGGCAAGGGCCAGGTGCTCATAAAATATTTTAATGCATTAGAAGTAAATTGGTTGCCTAGCTTTAGAGGGGACGTTCAGAATGACCCATTCTGGTCTAATGCATAAGCAATCTCGCAACGGAGATCCGTTTGCTGTGAAAACTTTACGAGCACTTGGGCCAAGAGCCGGGTGCTCATAAAATATTTTAATGCATTAGAAGTAAATTGGTTGCCCAGCTTTAGAGGGGACGTTCAGAATGTCACACTTTGGTCTAATGCATTAATTGTTGCCCCGGTCTTAGCCTAATGCATTAGATCAGAATGTGGCATTCTGAACGTCCCCACTAAAACCAGCCAGCCAATTTACTTCTAATGCATTAAGATATTTTATGAGCACCCAGCTCTTGCCTCAAGTGCTCGTAAAGTTTTCACAGCAAATGGATCTCCGCTGCGAGATTGCTTCTGCATTAGATCAGAATGAACATTTGTAAACTCTGTTTAATACATTAGATATAAATGATTCTGCATATCATGGCACGGCAAACGACACGGGCGGCAGCGCAACTCGGTTTGCAAGCACGGGCGGTTGCGGCAGGTCGGGCGGCGGCGCGGGCCTCGGTACGCCGTTGGCGTCGCTGCGCTCGACCAACCGCTTGTACTGGCGAAGCTTAAATGCCTGATCCTCAGAGATGACGTAGTTGCCACGCGAGTCGAGTGGCACGCACGCATTCAGGATGCGCTGCGTCTCGCGCCACTTGTCGCCGTCAATAAAATGCGAGTAGTCTTCGTCGGCCGCGGCGCGCGCAAGTCGGTCGCGCTTGTCTGCGTGCAGCCCGAGCTTGGCAAAGGTTGCCGACCGCTTTGCGGCGAGCTGGATAATCTCAACGGGCAAGGTTTGCCCGATGCGAAAGATGCGCCCAAACGCCTGGTCGATGGTGGAGGCATTCCACGGCAACGAGCCCACCGACAACAGCACCTCGCAGCCAGGGCACAGCGTGATCCCGACAGAGCCCGCGCCCGAAAGGAGCAGCACGCCCTTTTGGTGCGCGAAGAAGGCCTCTATTGTCTCGGTGCGTTGCGCAGCGTTCAGCGCGCCGTCAAAAAGGCCGATCCACCCCATGTCGGAGTGCTGCGAGCGCGCAAGATAGTGCTTCAATATTTTGAGCTGCGTAGTCGACTCGCAAAAAACGGTCACGCGCGCATGTCCTGCCGCCTGGCGCGAGCGGATGACGTGCGCGGTTAGCTGCATGGCCTGGCTGGGCTCGTCGGCGGCTTCCGCGTAGAGCGATGGATCGTTTTCAAATGCCTTGGCGCCCATCACACCGAGCAGTGCCGAAAACTCGTAGTTGCCGAGGGCGACGAGGGCCGAGAAGGCGCGGCGCTGCTCTTCACCCCACTGAATCGTCTCGCCTCCACTCGCGGCAATCTTTTGCGCCGAGGCGAGTGTTTCGTTGTGCTTTGCAATGGCCTCCGCCCAAGTCGCGCCGCTGGAGCGCAAGCCCACGAATGGGTCGTACTCAAGCAGCAGGTAGCGCTTCTCGGGAAGGTCGATGAAGCTCACGTCAACGCGGTCTACTAAATGTTCGTGAAATGCAGCGACAGCGCTGCGGCGCAGCGAGGCGTCGTTGCCGCCGCGCGGCGTGAAAAAGTGGCGGGGCTTCTGCAGCCACTCGGGCCTGCCGTCAATGGCGCGCGCAAGGTTGGCAATCTGAGATGGCTTGGACGTCACGGGAGTGCCCGTCAGCCCAAGCTTGTACGTGGCCGCGCTCGTGAACATTCCGACGACGTGCCCCGCGAGCGTAAGCGGATTAGAGACGCGATGGATCTCGTCAATAATTGCAAGGGAAAACTGCGGCAGCGGTTGCGCGAGCAGCAGAAAGAGTGGGTGCACGGGCGGCTGCGCGCCGTTGAGCTCCTGGCGCCGCTTGGTGTCGGTAGGCGCGACGCCGTGCTTGAAGCGCTGCATGCGCGGCTTCTTCAGGTCGTCGGGCTCAGTGCCCACATAGACAAATGTCTTAAAGGCAGTCACGAGCGTCTCGGGCGTTGTGATGATCACGCTTGCGCGCGCGATGGCGCTCTCAGTAAGCGCCGCCTGCTTGCAAACGGCAAGCACCTGATCGTCGCCCAGCGTGGTCCACTCGCGCACGGATGCGTGCCACATATCAAGCACGCTCAGCGGGCAGATGATAAGCGTCTTAGTGTCTCCGCGGTGCGGATTGAGCACGCGCACGCCGGCCAATGCAAGCAAGCCGGTGATGGTCTTGCCCGTTCCCACCTCATGAATCGCGAGCAAACTAGCCTTGCGCTGCGCCCACGGGGCGCGGCCGTCTCTGGCTAGAAGCCGCTGAGCGGCTACCACTTGGTGCGTGTAAAGCTTGCGCGGTCGGTTGTGCGCGTCTTGCAGGCGCAGCACGCCAAGGCCAGAAGCGCTGCTCGCGGAGCAGACGCTCTTAGTAAAACGGCGGACAGTATTGCGGGCGCGCTCCTTGGCCTCGTCGGTCAGGTCGGAAAAGCGTCGCTGTTTGACCATGGCTTTGCACAAGCGTGTGATGGCGCATTCCGGGGCGTCACAGGATTAGCGAAGCTTGCGACTCGTGTGCGACGCGCGTGCGCGTTGCAAGCAACAATGGGGCACTCTGACGCCGAGCGGTGGGGTGGTCTCGCGGAGGCACACGAGTTGATGCCGCCCGAGGTTGAGCTCCTCATGAGTTGCAAGGTTGTGCAAATCGACGAGGGGTGGCAGATGGAAGTAGTGGGTTCAAAGCTACAGGAAGCGTACCAAGGCAACGACACCGAGCAAATCACAAAGTTGCTGTGCTCTCTGGTGCGCGCCGTGGTCTCTCCGAAGCTGAGTATAACGCCGCTCGAGGACGTGACGCTTCGCATCGCGCTGCGGCAGGAGGAGTGTGTGTCCCTCCCCATGGCGTCGTGCGTGCGGTTGGCGCGGTTGCTCGCGTGCAAGCTAGATGCGCTGGGTGGCCTATCGTGCATATGCGATATTTAGCAATTTGCTAAGTGTGTGTGTGTGTGTGGGAGCGCGTGGGTTTGGTTGCGTCATGGACGTGATCAGAATCATGAGCATCCGCCGGAAACTGGCAACGTGGTACAAATTGATGCACGGAGTTACTCCGTCTAGCCAATGGCTTGATGGCGCGGTCACAGCGCGCCAGCAGCAGTTCGGCGTTAACAATTACGACGCGATCGTGCATGCGCTCGACCTGAAGATTAAGGACGCACAGCAGTTTGATGCGGAGATGAAGCTGCTTGCGCGCGAGTGGACCAAGGAGTATTTCTTCGCAGGCAAGGCCCCGCGCGACGAGGGCGTCGGGGCCCCGCGCGACGAGGACGTCAAGGTCACACTTGACAATATCAAAAAGTACAACAAGGGCAACCCGCAGGCGATCAAGGATGATCTGGCGCAGAAGATCCTCGTTGAACAGCTCTTGAATTTTTACAGAGCGTCCGGATTGAATGACGCAAATAAACAAAAGGAGGACTCAGAACGCGAAAATTTACGCGAAACGTACATCGCTGATGCAAGAGACCACTTCAACCTGCAGGATGAAGAAGAGCCCCTTTCCGCCTCGCAATTGATCGAGTACATGCAAAACAAGCTGGACAAGATGAACGAAGCGGCGAAAGATGCCCGAGCTAAGGCCGCAGCGGAGCGCGAAGCGCAAGAACGCGCCAACGACTCGCTTGGTGACCTTTTCGACACCTACCCGTCCGCCAACACCGCCCCGCCCGCCGACACCGCCCCGCGCGCCGACATTGCCCCGCCCGCCGGCACCGCCCCGCCCGCCGGCCCCGCCCAGCCCGCCGGCCCCGCCCAGCCCGCCGGCCCGCCAGCGGACAGACTTGCTCGAGGCGGCGCGAACCGCACGGCAACCGCGAGTACTGAGCTTACTGCCATTGTGGACGAAACCTCAAGGCTTTTGTTGCAGGCCAGGAAGGGGCAGCCCACCAAGGGTAGCAAGCTGACCATTGCTGATGAAACGAGAGCGCGACAAGAGGTTAACGATCTGCTCAAAAAGCACGTTCCACAGAACACAGAACACGTGACGATGCAGCGGCTGCCGTACGCAAAACTGTACAAGAGCGTACTTCAGTTCTTTCAACTTAAGCACCAATTGGGGCAAGCCATCGAAAGTGCTAAAGGCGATGACCCTACGCCGGCGTACGAAAAGCGCGTGAGTGAGCTGCTGCAAAACAATAACAAAAACGTTGACTTTGCACTCGAAGAAATCCAAAACAAAATCGAGGAGTACATGAGCGAGACGACAAAACGTGCGGAATGCAAGCGCCTCGTGATGCTTCTCATGCAGGCCGAGGCACACAACGTGGCTGGAGACGCGTCATCAAATTCAGCCATAGACGGCGGCGAAGACGAGCTTGCAATTTCAGAAGAGCAGCTTGTTGCGCGCATGGACATTGAGACCAAGATGGCCAACCGGGAGAGCAAAGGGTGCATTGCGTGGGTGAGGGACAAACTCATGAAACTGCAGACAGATGGCAACGCCGCGCAGAGGCAAGTAATCGCCGGAAAAATGACTCGTGCCCAATCGCCAGGCAGAGCGAGAGCAAGCACAAACGACCCAAAAATGCTTCTTGCGTTTGATCACGTGTACCGCAGGCTCATTCTTGAGCGCAAGCCTCACGGCCCGGCGGACGTTGAGGAAGCACTGCAAGACATGAAGCGGGTACTTCAGGCAGAGGGGCAACAAAACAACAGTACTCTTCTAGAAGAGAAGGCGAGACTATGGCTGGAGAGGACACAAGCAAGGTTAAAGCGCGAGAGGAAAGCGGGCAAAGACGACGATCGCCTGATTGAAAATACAACCACCCCAAAATTGCGCGAGGCGGTGGACAAAGAGCTGCGGCTCCTGGCAAGTTCAAAAATAAAAGAAGGCCCAACAAAAGCGGATGTGACCTCAAGAGCGTACGAGCACTTGGCTCGTACAGGAAACGACGTGCAGAAGGCCACTGCTCGTGCCAACTTTGCCGCAAAGTACTTAGAGGTGCTCATGCTTAAAAACAACAACCAGAAATTGAGCAAGGCGGCCAAGAACGACTTGGAAGCGCAGCTGAGCACGGTGGAAATCAAAAAGGTGAAGTGGTCCGACGCGCTCAGAAAGCTGCAAGAAGATATTCAAAACGCGCAAGAGGCCGCTCAGGATGTTGCACAATCAGCGCCAAAAACAACCTTTCCCGACACTTTGGGTTATCGGTACGACCCTTCCAGCTCGGAGGAGGAGGACGAGGACACGTTTGCGGGCGGGGACGGAGGTGCAAGGCGGATGGCGCTGAACCCCAATCCCGACGACGACGACGACGACGACGACGACGACGACGAGGAGGATCTGCCCGAGGACATCGGCACCGACGACGATTTGGTTCGTAACCCCTTTGCG
>MDTG01078569.1_pt1 | contig 10003 bp, 8 predicted proteins | sample 811421 | NCBI WGS metagenome assembly MDTG01 (sample SAMN05326645, study PRJNA326480) | marine metagenome | isolation source: seawater | place: Pacific Ocean: South East | collected 2011 | reverse complement strand
GGGGAAAGCATTTTATTGGTGAAGTGTATCGCAGCTTATTCATTAGTGACTACGCTCCCAATTACAATTATCTCAGAACAGATATCAATGTGTGGAAGCTGAAATACAGTGTGATTTATACGCAAATGCTCTCCGCACAAGGCTATCCTAACGGGTTTTATCCTACGCTTAATAAGTATGCTTCGATGCATTATTTGAGTTTGAATGTTACCAAATGGTGGACGGTAGGAGCATTCGAAACGGTGGTTTGGGAGTCTGAAGATGTGACGCAACGTAGAGAGTTGGATATCAACTACCTTAACCCAATCATATTTTTCAGACCGGTCGAGTTCTCCACAGGTTCGTCTGCCAATAGCTTGCTCGGTTTTAGCTCGATACTGCGTCCGGCTCGGGGTTTATCTTTATATGGGAATGTGTTGCTCGATGAGTTTATCATGCGCGAGGTTTTAGCTCCTGTATTTGCAAGAGTCTATCCAGATTCGGCTATTCAAACGGGATGGTGGGGAAACAAACAAGCCTATCAAGCTGGTATTAAATACCACGAGCCATTCGGTTGGAATGATGCAACCATTTTGGCGGAAGTCAATGTGATAAGGCCATACACATACAGTCACGGAAATCGGAACCAAGATTACGTTCATCAAAACCATCCATTGGCGCATCCTTTAGGAGCTAACGTTTTGGAATGGGTAGCCATGGTCATGTGGCATCCAACAGCAAATTGGCAGTTGGGTCTAAGAGCAACGTTTGCCCAGAAAGGACACACTACTTCAACCCTTCAGGCTGGAGAGGAACCCATGCTGCCTACACTTTTCTTAGTCAACTCACCGAAGTACAGCTATCCGTTGCTTCAGGGGAGCATTAGAGACTTGGCCAATGTCCGGTTGGAGACGGCATATACACTTGTGCACGATTGGAATTTGCGTTTGGAAACTTCTGTGCAGTATCGCTCGTTGACATCAAAACACATCTCAGAAAACGTATTCATCTTTAGTCTTGGTTTGCGAACCGCGTTATGGAATCATTATCGAGATATATAGGAAAGATTAACTAGTCTTCCGACTTCGGCTCAAAGTCAAGCATCACTGAATTCATGCAGAAACGCTTGTAGGTTGGGGGTGGACCATCATCAAAGATGTGACCGAGGTGTCCATCACATCGTCCACAAGTAACTTCCGTACGGATCATGCCAAAAGACGTGTCCTTGTAATAGTTTACGCTGTTTTCTCCAATCGCTTCAAAGAAGCTGGGCCATCCGCATTGGCTGCTAAACTTGGAATCGGAAACGAATAAATGATTTCCACAGGCAGCGCAGTAGTAATCGCCTAGCCCGTCATAATCCCAATACTTACCAGTGAATGCACGCTCTGTTCCCTTTTCACGCGCGATGTGATAGACATTTTCAGGTAGCACCTTCTTCCACTCTTCATTGCTGAACTCAAGCTTGGTTGTATCCGTTCTTGAATAGTATGTGTTATCTTTCTTGACATTTTCCATCGGTATTTCCTTTTTGTTTTGGCATTGGCTAACTTGAGTAGCCAACAATATCACAAGTGTTATTGAAAAGAAGTTTTGCATTTGGTCTGGGAAGATTGATTTTATTCAACCTAACATGATTATGAAACATCGTTTGGGAAGGTTTGTTGCATGTCGCCCAGCATGGATCTAAATATCTTTGGATAAACATACTTGTCTCTAACCAGGGCTCTTGTGCGGTCTGCCATGGCTTGCATTTTAGATTCTTCATTTAGCACGCTAATGGTCTGTTGTACCCACTCCTTATCTTTTTGGCAAACAAGAGCATGATTCTCATGTTCCACATCCAGTCCATCAATACCCACATTGGAACTGACTACAGGTAGCCCTCGATACATGGCATCGAGTGTTTTGATCTTCATGCCGCTTCCAAACCGAAGTGGTATCACGACTCCCTTGCACGTCTCCATCACTGCGTTTAGGTCTTTTACGAAACCGAGGTATGACACACCTGCGGCGTGTTCAAACTTGGTGATCAACGTCTGATCAGCACCCGTGCCGCAAATTACCAGTTCAGCTGCGGGTACCTTTTTTAAGACTTTTGGCCAAATATTTTGAATGTACCAATGAATACCATCTCTGTTGGGCATCCAGCTGAGGGTCCCCATAAAGAGCAATCGAAGTTTATTGGCGCTGAGGTCGATTTTGGATTTTTCCAAAAGGGATTCATCGCTCAAGTGGTAAGTCAATCGAAATTTATCAGTTTTGAGCTGGTTTTCCTCAATTAACGCTTCTTGATCGTTAGGTGCCGCAAAGGTGAATGCAGTGCATTTGATGGCCCAGCGTTCAAATACTTTTACTCGGTCTGCTTCCCATTTCAATACCCATTTTGTGATCGGATTGGTCTCAATTTTGGCATAATCAGCCCAGAGTTTAAACTCAGCATTATGGCTGTGGTAGATCACTTTTGAAAGCAAGTTCTCTGGAATCATCTCCATCATTTCTAAGTGATCTACGATGGTTACATCTGATTGCTCAATGCTCCAGCGCATTACTGATTCCAGTTTTTTAGAGTAAATGCGATAACAATTCAATGTCGGAAATTGGGCAATGGCCATAAGCCAATTAAAGGCGGTTCTCGGCCTAAGTTCACCAAAAACTTGGGCACTGGCAATGCCACTGGCTTCGCGTAGTTCGGTCAGCGTTTTGCGGTCGATTGCACCATGAGCACAGGCCAAGCGCACATCGTAGTACTGGCTCAGAAATTTCAGAAGCCTAAAGGTTTTGATTCGGCCTCCGCTGGTCGCGGGCCATGGTAATTCAGTGGTTAAGAAATACAGAGAGGGCTTATTTGTTGCCATCAGATATTAAACGCAACCTTGATATTGTCCACCATATTCAATTCCTCCCATGGAAAGAGTTTCACGGTGTGTTCAATTTGCTCCCCGTTTCCATTTGTGAAGATTTTGGTGACCGTTTCCGTTTTTCTTCCCATATGTCCGTAAGCAGCTGTTTCGCTGTAAATCGGAGACCTTAATTTGAAGCGCTGCTCAATGGCGTAAGGACGCATGTTAAAAATGGAGTCAAGCTTTTTAGCTATTTCACCATCGGACATGTCTACTTTGGCCGTGCCATAAGTATTGACATAAAGCCCTACTGGGTCTGCTATACCAATGGCATACGCCACTTGCACTAACATCTCATCTGCAATTCCGGCCGCAACTGCATTTTTTGCAATGTGCCTAGTGGCATAGGCAGCCGATCGATCCACTTTACTTGGATCTTTTCCGCTAAACGCTCCACCACCGTGGGCTCCTTTGCCACCGTAGGTATCTACGATAATCTTTCGACCGGTCAATCCGGTATCGCCATGCGGACCCCCAATCACGAATACACCTGTAGGGTTCACATGATAGGTGATATTATCGGTAAACAAGTCTTGTAAATGCTTAGGAAGTTGAACTTTAACCCGTGGAATTAGAATATTGATGACATCATTTTTAATGGTCTCAAGCATGGTAGTCTCATCTGTCCAGTCGTCATGTTGGGTAGACAATACTATGGCCACAATTTTTTGTGGCTGATTGTCATCGCCGTATTCAATGGTTACTTGACTTTTACTGTCTGGACGTAAGTAGGTCATTTCCTTTCCTGCCTTTCTAATTGCTGCAAGCTCTATCAACATTTTGTGGCTCAAGTCGGCCGCGAGAGGCATGTGGTTCTCAGTTTCGTTGGTGGCATAGCCAAACATCATTCCTTGGTCGCCAGCGCCTTGTTCCTCTTTATTGGCTTTATCCACCCCTTGATTGATATCGGGACTTTGATCGTGAATTGCTGACAACACCCCGCATGAATTTGCTTCAAACATGTATGCGCTCTTCGTATATCCAATTTTAGAAATCACATCACGCGTAATGCTCTGAACATCTAGGTAGGTCTTAGTCTTAACCTCACCTGCTAGCATAACTTGACCGGTAGTAACCAAGGTTTCACACGCTACTTTTGATTCGGGATCGAACGCTAGAAAATGATCAACCAAAGCATCAGAAATGGCATCAGAAACTTTATCAGGATGTCCTTCAGAAACGGACTCAGAGGTGAATAAATACGACATTAATGTTCTTATAATTTGTACGGATGCCAAATGTAAAAGTTGAAATGAACTTATTGCTGGATAACCAAAATTCTATATGTCAACCCAATCACCGTGCTCTGCGATAAGTTCGATGAGTTCATCTAAGGCCTCTGCTTCAGGAATGTTCCGCTTCACCACTTCTTTTTCCTTGTAAAGAGTGATTTTGCCTGGTCCGGTGCCCACATATCCATAATCGGCATCGGCCATTTCTCCTGGTCCATTTACAATGCAACCCATAATGCCAATTTTTACTCCTTTCAGATGACTGGTGCGTGCTCTAATTTTTGCAGTGGTTTCTTGCAGATCAAATAAGGTTCGTCCGCATGATGGACAACTGATGTATTCGGTTTTTGAGATGCGTGTTCTAGTAGCCTGAAGAATACCAAAACCCAGCGCATTCACCATCTTACGACTACCGCAATTTTCGGCTTGGATCCAGATTCCATCGCCTAAACCATCGAGCAATAACCCACCAAGGTCAGTGGAAGCAAAAAGTTGAAAATCATTTTCTCCAAGCTCAGAATATTTCCGCTGAATAATGACGGGCGTTTGTAAGCCTTCATTTATTAATCTGAAAATAGCCGAGCGCTGCTCTGGCATGCCGTGTTTGTTTGAAGTGGTCAAGATCAATATTGCGGTGTTGTCATGCCTCAGTGTAGCGATCAATGGCAAATCGATGCCATTTATATCGCAGAGCACAAAGTTAAGTTTGTCTGATTTTTTTTCGGCCACCACATAGCTGATGCTTTCAAAAATCGGGTAATGGCGTTCTTCACCATTCCATGCGGCCGCATCTTGAATCACGCCCAGCGTTCCAGGTATTTCAAAATCCAGTGAATTACCTCCGATATAGATGCAGTCACAAGCTTGGTCAGTAATATTCCATTTATCCAAGGGGACGCTGTAATTGTATCCAATTGCATGCAAATTGGTTGCGTTGATTACTTCTTTATCTGAGAAATCGTGCACAATTCTCGGCACATTGTGGCTGCCAATGTTCACTACTTCTTGGGTGCTTCTTCGATTGTATCTGAAAGGATCGATTGGATAGGATTCAAGGGCTTCAATGGATGCATGTGGCAACCGTTTATCATACCGGTTTACCAATGCGTAAGCCACGGGAATTTCAAACTCAGGGTCCTCCGTCAATGAAACTCGAATGGTATCTCCTAAACCGTCCTCCAGCAAAGTACCGATGCCTACGGCAGATTTGATTCTGCCGTCCTCGCCTTCGCCTGCTTCCGTTACCCCTAAATGAAGCGGATAGTTCATTTCTTCATTAATCATCCGATACACCAACAATCTATAAGCCTGAACCATCACTTGTGTGTTACTGGCTTTCATGGATAGCACAATGTCGTGGTAGTCATGGTCTCTACAGATGTGTAAAAATTCCATGGCACTCTCCACCATACCTAAAGGGGTATCGCCATAGCGGCTGAGTATTCTATCAGAAAGTGAACCATGGTTGGTTCCGATACGCATAGCTGTGCCGTGCTTTTGGCAGATTTTTACTAGCGGAGTAAATCGCTCACGAATACGATCAAGTTCGGCTTGGTACGTTTCATCGTTATATTCGATGAGCTCAAACTTTTTCTTGTCGGCATAATTGCCCGGATTCACGCGTACTTTCTCTACAATCTTAGCCGCGATTTCGGCCGCATTTGGAGTGAAATGAATGTCGGCTACCAGCGGAGTCTCATACCCACGTTTTCTCAATTCATCCTTGATGTTTTGGAGATTTTCCGCATCGCGTTTGCTCGGGGCCGTGATTCTCACTAATTCGCAACCCGCATCAATCATTCGGATGCTTTGCTCTACGGTTGCCATGGTATCCATGGTGTCGGTGGTGGTCATCGACTGCACTCGAATCGGATTGTCACCTCCAATTCTAACGCTGCCAATCATTACTTCGCGTGTTTTAAATCGGCTATAGTTCGTGAGGCTATTGCAATAGCTTGTGTGTGCAGTGGTTGCTTCTTGAGACATAAGTACAAATGTAAACTTCGATCAAATTGAGCCATAATTTGACCGAATCCATTTTTTATTTATTGTAGAAGTAAACAAATGTGGTATATGAAAGTTTTGGCTCGCGTGAATTCACTGCCAAGGTTCATTGTTTCACCTAAGAATTTTATAAATTGAAGGCCTTCAGATCGCTCCTTCAAAGCCTCATTCATCTTTTGGAAGTTTAAGCGGGTTTCTTTCTCCAATTTCATTTTAAATATCGGCAAGAGCAAACCGGCAAACTGCTCGCGGTGAATGAGCTCCATGGTATTATTGTCAATATCGTTGAGTTTAAACGTGTTGGTGCCGTCAAAAAGTCTTTTGAAACCCAGCGGCCCGATCCACTCGAGTTTTTTGTTGTCATCCATGGCCAAGAGTATCGGGCTGAATTTGTTGCATCTCACTTCCTCGAAAACGCAGAAAAGGATTCCATTCGTCACAAGCTTCCATGTTAATGGGGTGTTTCCAAACCTGATCAGTAGGTGCCGCAATCGTTATTCGTGTTTCAATTTTTACAGTGAAGTTTTTACTCTAGGCAATTTAAGCCAAGCTGAAGGTTACTGCTTGAAAAAGCACGATATTTCCACCAACCAATGCATCTTTGCGCACGTTTAGTTTGTAATTAATTTTCAACTTATGAAATATCTATTCACCGTCCTCGCCTTAATTCTCATTCAATTTGGGTCAATTGCTCAATGTACCGCTGACTTTGATTGGGAGACTGACCAGCTGGAGTTTGAATTCGTGAACTTCTCGTTTGGAACTTATGATTCTTTATGGATTGACTTTGGAGACGGGAATAGTACAAACGATTCCACTGCGGTGTATGAGTATGATTCAGCTGGGTTTTACACGGTGTGTTTATCGCTCTTTGATGGGGGCGCTATGTGTGACTCTGTGTGTTACGAGGTATTTATGTCCGATACGTTTTGCGAAGCCGATTTTAGCTTTGCGGCTGATGAATTGATAGTGGAGTTTTTTGATGAGTCTGAAGGTTTATACAATGCGCACTTTTGGGATTTTGGAGATTTTGTGGGAGGCTTTAGTGAAGATGCCAATCCAGAATATACGTACATGCAAGAAGGTACATACGAAGTTTGCTTATTTGTATATGATTCCGTCAACTTTAGTTGCGAAGCAGAGCATTGTGAAGAGGTTACCGTTGAAGGAGATGAAGGTGGCGGTGGTGGCCCATGTCAAGCCAAATACTTATACACGGCAAATGAGTTGGAAATTGCATTTGAGAATCTGTCGAGCGGTGGTTTAATTACATCCTGGGATTTTGGTGATGGTTCTGACCCAAGTTTTGATGAAGAGCCTATTTATGTGTATGTAGAACCAGGAGTCTATGAAGTATGCCTCTCTATAATTAATCCCTTCACTTTTTGCATTGATGAATACTGCGAAACCATCGAAGTAGTTGAATATACTTGCTTACCAAATTTCACTTATACTAGAGATGTGAGCACCAATACGTTTACCTTCTTGGACTCAACCGTGGTTGGCGAGGTGACATCGGTGCTTTGGGAGTTTGGCGATGGAAATACATCAACCTTCGCGCAGCCTATTTACACGTACAACGCGGTTGGAGCATACAATGTTTGTCTAACCACATATGATGATGAGAGCGAGTGCGGTAAAACTTGCAAAGACGTTAATGTTTTTCCTCTCGGCTTGGATGATTCGCCAATAGGCACACCGATAAACATCTACCCAAATCCAAACAATGGTTCGTTCACATTGGATTTTGGAGGTGCTTCAATCCAGGGAATCCAAGTTCAAATTACAGATATTGCTGGCAGGCTTCTTTTGGATGATGAATTAGGCTCCAGTGCCACGCAAGCAAATTTTGGCTTAAATATGGAAGCAGGCACTTACTTTTTACGACTGATTGAAAACAGCACCACTGTGTCTGTTAGTTCGTTTGTTGTGCGCTAGTTCTTTGCGCTTTGCGCTTGAAATAGCTGTTTAAAAATATGGTTCCTATCACAATGGTGGCGCCTGCATAAAAGAGCGGACTCATATATTCATCTTCTTTAAAAAGAAGCAGCGCGAATATAATCGCATAAATAGGCTCCATATTGATACTGATGCTCACGGTAAATGGGCTGAGTGTTTTCATCACTTCAATGCTTACCACAAATGCCATACTGGTGCACACAAGCCCAAGCAACAAGAGCCAAAACCAATCAATGAAAACAGGTATGTTCACTTGATCAGTATTAAAAAGGGTGTATACTGAAATGCCAATTACGCCACCGAGCATTTCATATGCGGTGATTTTTGTGGGGTTGTCATACCGCACAAATATTCCATTGATGGTGCTAAATACGGCAGCGAGTATGGCAGAGATAAGCGCGAATAAAATACCACGCCCATACTCGGTTTCTGCTTGAAATATGAGCCCCAAACCAAATATGATAATCAGTCCAAAGACGACTTCATAAGCGATGATTTTTCGCCTAAAGAAAACCGGTTCGATCAGCGCTACGAATAGGGAAGTGCTGGCCAAGGTGGTAAGTGTGATGCTCACATTGGAAACTTTTATGGCTTCAAAAAAGAAAATCCAATGCACAGCGGTTATTATCCCTATAAGAACATATTTAGCAATGTTGGATATCGAGCCTCTTAACGGCCTTCGTGTAGCAAACATGAATGCAACAAGTCCGATAAATGCGATGGTCATCCGCCACCAAACGATGGAAATGGAATCAATGCTTATAAGCTTACCAAGAATGCCCGTGAAACCCCACAGAAATATGATTCCGTGCAAGCTAAGTTGATGCCTGCTCACATTGCCAAACAGTGCTTTAATCAAGTTTCTCCGTATCGTTTACTGAACTAACTCCTCCACTCACGATGAATTTCATTATATCAGCAGCAGAGGCATCAATGGGGGTAACATTTTCTGCAGGCACGATGTAAAGATTGCCAGAGAAAGCATAACTGTGCGGAAGGTACACCGCCACTTTATCTTTACTCACCCCAAGTTCAGAAAGGTCTTCTGAAGTAAGAAATCCAAATTTCTCTACCGATGAATTCTTGACCAATTTAACGAGCACAGGTTTATCAAAGCGCTTTTGATTGCCCACAAATGCCGACAATAAGTCTCGGATAGAACTGTAAATCGTTTTGATGAGTGGTGATGTTTTCAGCAGCTGATTTCCCCAAAAGATGACTGGCTGGGCTAAAACCGTGCTGGCCAAAACCCCGAAAATGGTCAAGGTTGCAAAAAGAGTGAGCAAACCAAGTCCGGGAATTTCATAGGGGATTATCCCATCAATGTACACGAAGGCTTTGAAGATGACATAACCTGTGGCCACCACAGGCACCAAAAAGATCACCCCACGTATAAAGTACTTAAAGATTTTTTGGATGACGTTTTTCAAGTGGAAGCCTTTTAATTAAGCGAGGGCAAAGGAAAAACTTTGAGTGAGATGAGCAGCGAATAATTAGCACATAAATTAATCCTTTCTATACAACACGGGCCGACTGGGTGAAGCGTCATTTTCGATTGGTGCTACTTGCAGGTTGAGAAAGTATTGTCCATCTGGCAATTCGCTCGGTACGTAAATCAACTCGGTAATCGTAGCTTTCATGCGCGGATTTTCAGGATAATCCCAAAAGGCACGGTGGGCGGCCAAAGCTCCGCCATCTATTTCGCGATCTACACTGGGTAAGTCCAATAGCAGATGATCAATACCATTTTTTGCCATCCATTCACATGCCTTAGCTTCTAAGTAAGCTGGGTTTGAATTGCTGTAGTTGCGCTGTAATTTATTTTCTTCATTAGGCAAAGTGCGCAGCACCAATGCCTCCGGTCGTAAATTCCCGATGGCTTTTTTTATTTGGTTTGCTGTAATCACCCAATCCTCCTCCATTTTC
>MDTG01040552.1_pt1 | contig 10003 bp, 9 predicted proteins | sample 811421 | NCBI WGS metagenome assembly MDTG01 (sample SAMN05326645, study PRJNA326480) | marine metagenome | isolation source: seawater | place: Pacific Ocean: South East | collected 2011 | reverse complement strand
GCAAGATTTTTCATTAATCCAACTACAGCTGCTGAACCAGCCATATCATAAGTCATATCCTCCATAAACTTAGCAGGTTTTAAAGAATATCCACCTGTATCAAAACAAACTCCCTTACCAATAAATGCTAAAGGTTTTGAATTATTTTTGATACCTTTCCACTCCATAGTTACCAGGTACGATCCTCTTATACTTCCTTGACCTACTCCTAACAAAGCATTCATGCCTAGTTTTTTTAATCTTTTTTGATCATAAATATTTATCTTTAGACCATATTTTCTTAAATTTTTTATTCTTTTGGCATATTCATCTGGGTGTAATATATTACCAGGTTCAGAGACTAAATCTCTTGCATAAAACGTGCCTTCCTCTAGTGCTCTAAATTTAAATTGATTTTTAATTAAATTATTATCGTTATTCCCAATAACGGTTATATTGATTGATCTTATTTCTTTCTTTGATTTATATTTTTTAAAATAATAGGATTTTAATTTTAAACCATGAAGAAAATGGCCAATGAAATTTTTATGATTACTAGGTAGAGTTGCAGCATTAATAAAATATTCAGAATTTTTTCCATAATTAATTAGGCCATAAAGCTCTGCTCCTAAATTTTCGATTTCAAAATTTTTGATATTCTTTTTTATTTTAACTAAAACTATCTTCTTTTTTGAACTTAAATCGAAATTCAGTAATTTTTTGTTTAAGTCACTAATTTTCAATAGGTCAGATATGTACAAATTTTCGGAGTGAGAAATATATTTCTTAATAAATTTTGTATTAAATTTATCATCGACAAATAAGACCAGTTTTGAAGGGGTTTTTCCCACAATGCTTTTTTTAAAGCTTATTTTTATTGACATTTTTTATATATGTGTACTTTAGGTTGTATATTAATTGTATGCTGTTAATGGGAAATATATAATTACTATTTTGTAAGATTTCAATGGGAAAAATATTATTTAGAAAATTATTAATAGATTGTCTGATCTTTTTCTTAATTACTCTATTTAGTGCAAGTATTATTATCTGGGTGTTTCAAGCAGTTAATTTTTTAGACATAATGATTGAAGATGGTAGAGATTATTTAGTATACATCAATTATTCTCTACTAAATTTTCCAAAAGTAGTTAGTAAGGTTTTACCCTTTGTATTTTTTTTTAGTTTTTTTTATGTCATAACGAAATATGAATTAAATAATGAATTGATAATATTTTGGAATTTTGGAGTAAATAAAATTCATCTTATAAACTTTCTATTTATTTTTTCAATTCTTTTAGCTCTTTTACAAATAACTTTAGCCGCTTTTATTGTTCCTAATGCTCAAGATAAGGCGAGATCTTTTTTGAGGACATCTTCTGTCAATTTTTTGGAAAGTTTTATTAAACAAAAGAAATTTAATGACACAATTAAAAATGTCACAATTTATAGCGATGGAAAAGATAAAGAAGGAAACCTTATAAATATTTATTTGAAGAAAGAGGAAAATATAAATAATTTTCAAATTACATACGCAAAAAAAGGAAAATTTGTTGATAAAAAAAATACTCAGATATTAGTATTATATGAAGGAGAAACAATTAATGTTGTTAACGATAAAATAACAAATTTTAGATTTTCAAAATCAGACTTTAACCTAAAAAATTTAGAAACTAATACAACAACTTATATAAAAACCCAGGAAGTATCTACTTTTAGACTAATAAAATGTTATTTAAAACTTAACAACTTAAATTTTTTCAATATAAAAACAAAAGATGTTGTAATTGAAAATTGTGTTCCAGCAAATTTGAATAATGTGATAAAAGAGCTGTACAAAAGATTTATTATTCCTTTTTATATACCATCATTAATGTTAACTATTTTGATATTAGTGCTTAAATCAAAAGAAAATATAAATTATTTCAATTACAGAATTTTAATTTTTTTATTAGGTTTAATAATAATAATTTCTTCAGAAATGAGTTTAAGATTTATAAAGGATAATTTTCTCGAAAATATTAAAATTTTCATAATTCCTATAATTTCGATAGTATTTATATATTCAGCAATTTATCTTAATTTAAATTCTATAAGGGAAAAAAAATGAGGACTTATATAAAATTTCTAAGCAAAATTTATGTAAATTCTTTTTTTTATGTTTCTTTGATAATGTTTAGTTTAATTTTTATACTTAATCTTTTAAATGAATTAGATTTTTTCAAAGAAATTGATGTTGATAGTTATTTTCCAATATATTTATCACTTCTTAATTCACCTACTTTTATATTTGAAATGTTCCCCTTTATTTTTCTTATTTCTACTCAACTTTTTTTCATTTCATTATTTAATAACAACCAATTGAGTATTTTTAAATATTCTGGTCTTAAAAATTCGAAAATTTTATTCATAATTAGTTCAATAAGTTTTATTTTAGGTGTGTTTATTGTAACTTTTTTTTATAGCTTTTCCTCAAGTCTAAAAAATTTTTATTTAGATCTAAAAACTAATTATACTTCAGATGGAAAATATCTTGCAGTAATTACTAAAAATGGTCTTTGGATTAAAGATGTTATTGATGATAAAATTTTGATAATAAATTCTGTTAAAATAGATAAAAATTATCTGATTGATGCTTATATCTCTGAATTTAATAAAAATTTTGAGATCAAAAGAAATATTGTAAGCCCAAAAATTGATATATCTGATAAAAATTGGATAATACTTAACGCTGAAGTTTTTGAAAAAAGCGAGAAGCAAAAAATTGAAATTTTAGAAATGAACACAAATTTTGACTATTTGATTATACAAAATCTATTCTCTAACCTATCATCTTTGTCGATATTGGAACTTTTAGAATTAAGAAAAAATTATAAGTCTCTAAATTATTCCATAATTGAGATTGATATTCAGCTTTTAAAACTAATGTCTTTTCCCATTTATCTAATGCTAATGACTATATTTTCAAGTGCTATAATGTTGAGTACAAAAGAATTTAAGAGTTCAATTCTTAAAATTTCAATTGGTTTGTTTTTTTCTGTTTTAATTTATTACTTATTTAATTTTTTTAATGTTCTTGGAAAAACAGAAAAAATCGATTTATTTAGCTCAGTTTTATTACCTATCATATTATTAATGGCAACAAACTCTATAATGATAAGAAGACTCAATGAAAAATAAAATTATATTATCAATAATATTTTTCTCTATAAATCTTTTTTTAATAGAATTATCTAATGCACAAGATCAATTTAATTTTAATGTATCTGAAATAGAAATTTTAGATAATGGAAACAAAATTATAGGCTCCAAGAGAGGTGAAATAGCAACTAGTGAAGGTATTATTATTGAGGCTGATAATTTTGTTTACAAAAAAATTGATAATGTGTTGAACGCTCAAGGAAAAGTGATCATAAAAGATACGATTAATAATCACAAAATATATTCAGATAATATCGTATACGAGAAAAATATCGAAAAAATATTTAGTCAAGGAAAAACCAAGAGTGAGATCAGTTCAAGATTTATTTTAGAGTCGGATGATGTAAGTTACTTAATAGATAAAAAAATATTGAGCTCAAATAATAACACTTCAATTATAGATAATAATGAGCAAACTTATATTGAGTTAAAAAAATTTAGTTTTTCTATTGACGACAAATTACTGAAAGGTGAAAGAGTTCTAGTAAATTTAGATTATAATTTACCACAAAATGATAAATTATTTTTTGAGAGTGGAATTTTTGATTTTCAAAAAAGTAGTTTTGTTGCAAAAGATATACAAATTAATTTAAGGAAAAATATATTTGATAACTTAAAAAATGACCCAAGACTAAAAGGTGTATCAGCACAAAGTGAAAATAATATTACTAAAGTTAAAAAAGGGGTTTTTACAAGTTGTGATGATAACAATGACTGTCCACCTTGGGTTGTAACAGCTAGTGAAATTACGCATGATAAAAATAAAAAACAGCTTATTTATGATGATGCATTAATTAAGATCTACAATATTCCGGTATTTTATTTTCCAAAGTTTTTTCACCCTGACCCCACTGTAAAAAGACAATCAGGTGTTTTAAAGCCAAATTTAAATAATTCAAATGTTTTAGGTTCATCATTTAATTTACCTTACTATCATGTGATTTCTCAGAATAAGGATTTTACATTTAGACCAACTATATTTGATAGTGATATTAGGATGTTTCAAAATGAATTTAGGGTACAAAATAAAAATTCAAACGCAATAGTAGATTTTGCTTATGTTGATGGCTATCAGTCATCGCTTTCGAATAAAAAAAATAGTTTAAGCCATATATTTGCAAAATTTGATGCAGACTTAGCCTGGGAAAATTTTACTCAAAGTGACCTTTTTGTATCTCTCAAAAAAGTTTCAAATGATACATATTTAAAAATCTTTGATGGAAATATATTTAAAAATAAAACTACACCTGAAGATTATGATGTTCTAAATTCTGAAGCAAAATTAATAATTAATAATGACGATTTTAATTTTGTAACAGGATTTCAATCATTTGAAGATCTAAATCTGTCAAAGTCTGATAGATATCAGTTCATATTACCTTATTATAATTTTGATAAACAATTATTTAATGATTATAAAAACGGGACAATTAATTTTAGTTCTATTGGAAGTAATGATCTTAACAATACTAATAACTTAAGAACAAAAATTATTAATAATTTTAATTTTCAAAGTTTAGATATTCTAACTAATAATGGTCTGAAAAATGAGTATAACTTTTACTTAAAAAATCTAAATACTATAGGAAAAAATGATAGTCTATATAAATCAAGCCCACAAATGGAGCTTATGGGTATTTTTGAGTTTAATACAAGTCTACCAATGATAAATCAGAAAAAAGAAAATTTAAGCTATCTAACTCCAAAGGCATCTATAAGATTTAACCCTGGTGATATGAAAGATTATTCTTCTAGTGAGAGATCTATAGGTATTGATGGTATTTTTGATATAAATCGACTTGCCATAGATGATTCATTTGAGGAGGGAAAATCGCTAACTCTGGGTCTAGAATACAAAAAAACTAAATTAAATGATATTAATAGATTTTTTGAGGCAAAATTTGCAACTGTTTTTAGAGATAAAAATGAAAAATTTATACCTCAATCGAGTGGGTTAAGCAGTAAAGAAACCAATATTTTTGGATCAATATCCAACAATCTTTCTGATTTTGCAAATATCTCTTATGATTTTATAATGGATAATAACTTAAATACTTTGAAATATAATTCATTAAACACATCAATAGTTTATAAAAATCTTAATACTACATTCAATTTTATAGAGGAAGATGGAGAAATAGGTGACACTAATACAATTGAAAACAAGACTTCTTTTAAATTTAATGATGAAAATTATTTGACATTTAATACAAGACGAAACAGAAAAATTAATTTAACAGAATATTATAATTTGATTTACGAATATAAAAATGACTGCTTGATAGCTGGAATTAAATATAATAAATCATATTATGAAGATAGAGACCTAAAGCCCTCAGAAAATTTATTATTTAGTATAACTTTAACTCCATTGACAAGTTTTGAGCAAAAGATTGATCAATAATGAGGATTATCTTTATAAAACTTTTAATGGTAATGATATTTTTTTTTTCTTCTGCAATAAAATCCCCGATATTAGCTAGTGAAAACAAAATACTTTTGAAAGTTAATAATGAGCTTATTACAACAGTTGATATCTTAAATGAAATTAATTATTTAAAATCTATAAATGAAAATATAAATAATTTAGAAAATGATAAACTTTTTGAAATGGCAAGGAATTCATTAATAAAAGATAAAATAAAAAAAATTGCTCTTACACCAATTATTAATAAATTTGAAATTAGTGATGATGATTTTAAAAGAATTTTAATTTCAAATTATGCGGCTAGAGGATTCGATGAAACTGATGAAATATACGAGTACTTAAAAGGGTATAATATCAAACCAAATTTAATAAGATATAAAATGACTCTAAATGCAATATGGAGTCAGTTTATTTATGATAAGTACTCAAAGAATATCAAAATCGACATTAATAAATTAAAACAAAATATTCAAAAAAATGAAAATCAAAATGAATACCTTCTTTCAGAAATTGTATTTGATTTAAAAGAAAAACAAACAATAGACGAAAAATTTAATATCATTAAGAATGAGATACAAAATAATGGTTTTGAAAATACTGCTTTAATTTACAGTATTTCTGATACTTCTACTTCAGGCGGCAATATTGGTTGGGTTGGTGAAAATTCTATTAGTAAAAAAATCTTAAAAGAGATAACAAAAATAAATATAAACGATGTCACAAAGCCTATAGTAATACCAGGTGGTTATTTAGTCCTTAAATTAAAAGAAAAAAGAATAACAAGGAGAAATGTTAAAATTGAGGAAGAATTAAAAAAGATAATTCAAATTAAAACTAATGAGCAGTTAAACCAATTTTCGAATATCTTTTTGAACAAAATTAAAAAAGATATAGTTATTAATGAGCTCTAAACCAATAATAATAGTTGCTGGAGAACCTAATAGTATTTTCTTTGAAATTTTATTTAAAGTGTTTAAAACTAAAAAAATTAAAACTCCTTTAATCTTAATTGCGTCATATAAAATTCTCTCTCTTCAAATGAAGAAATTGAATTCTAAGATAAATATAAAATGCTTGAATTTAAAAAAAATTAATCATTACAATTTGAACAATAATTCAATAAATCTGATAAATGTTGATTATACTCAAAAAAAAGCCTTTGAAAAAATTAGCAACAAATCAAATAATTATATAAGGAAATGTTTTGAAATTGCCATAATTCTAATTAAATCAAATTTCTCTAATAAATTAATAAATGGTCCAATTTCAAAAAAAAATTTTTTAAAAAATAGACATTTAGGTATCACAGAATTTTTTTCAAAAAAATTTAAAAACAAAAAAATCGCAATGCTAATTTATAATAAAAACCTCTCGGTTTGTCCTGCCACAACTCATTTACCATTAAAAAGAGTTTCAAAAGCAATAAACAAAAAATTAATTTCAGAAAAAATTTTATTGATTAATGATTTTTATAAAAGATACATAGGCTATAAACCAAAGATTGGGATTACTGGCCTCAACCCTCATTGTGAAAGTGTTGACAAGTATAATGAGGATGAAAAAATTATAAAACCTGCAATTGAAGATTTAATGAAACGTAAATTTAAAGTTTCTGGTCCATTTGCTGCTGATACAATATTTTTGAAAAAAAATAGAAAAAAATTTGATGTAATTCTCGGTATGTATCATGATCAAGTTTTAACACCTATCAAAACTCTTTTTGAATATGATGCCATAAATATTACTTTAGGATTACCATTTTTAAGAATTTCACCTGACCATGGACCTAATGAAAAAATGATAGGTAAAAACTTATCTAGTTCTTTAAGTTTATACAAAGCTATTTCTTTTCTTGAAAGAGCAAAGTGATAAAAGCAAAAAAAAGTTTAGGGCAAAACTTTTTAGTAGATAAAAACATCTTAAAAAAGATAGTAGATACAACAGATATTCAAGATAAAACTGTGCTTGAGGTTGGTCCAGGAACTGGAAATTTAACTTCGTTCATATTAAAAAAGAGTCCAAAAAAATTTTTTGTAGTAGAAAAAGATTATAGGCTTATTTCAAATCTGAAAAAAAAATTTAAAAATCAAATAGAAATAATTAATGATGATATTCTAAATGTGAATGAAAGAAAATTATCTAAGGACAAGTTAATTGTTTTTGGGAATTTACCGTTTAATATTTCTACTGAAATATTATGTAAATGGATAATTAATTTAGAGAAAAATAAATTTTGGTTTGAAAAACTGATATTAATGTTTCAAAAAGAAGTTGCTGAGAGAATTATAGCAAATGTAAATACTACAAGTTACGGAAGATTAGCTATACTAGCAAAATGGAAATTAAATATCAAAAAAATCTGTGATATTCAATCATCATCTTTTTATCCTAAACCAAAAATAGATAGCTCTTTATTATACTTTGCACCAAAAAAAAATTTTTTAAAAATCAATAATTCTAGGAATATTGAATTAGTTACAAGATTTTTTTTTAATCATAGAAGAAAGATGATCAAAAAACCTTTTAATCAATTGTTTAATGGAAATATTGAAATTAAAAAAAAATTACAATTAGATTTAAACTTAAGGCCACAAAATTTAGATTTGAATACATATTATAAATTAGCAAAAGAATATGAAGAACTAGACACTTAATTTTTCTACGTGTTTTCTTATAAAATCTTTATCATAATCTTTTGAGCCATTGTTTAATTCTGCATCAATCAGTTTAATAATTTTTGTAAAACAATTGTTTAAGGTATCATTTATTACGACGTAATCATAATTAATCCAGTGCAAAACGTCATGATTAAATTGATTCATTCTTTCTTCGACCATATTCTTATCACCCATATGCCGATTTGATAGCCTTTCAAATAAAATCTCTTTACTCGGAGGTAAAATAAAAAAGGTTATAAGTTTATAGTCCAATCTTTTATTTTTTATTTGATCAGCACCCTGCCAATCAATATCAAACAAAACATGTTTTCCTTTATTTAGCCTTTCTATTACTGGTGTACGAGTTGTTCCATAAAGATTTTTAAAAACTTTAGCGTATTCAAGAAATTCTTCATTCCCTATTAGTCTTTTAAATTCATTCTCACTTACAAAATAATAGTCTTTATTATGTATTTCATTTTGTCTTGGTTCTCTAGTTGTATGTGATATTGAAATTTCAAATTTAGGATTCTGAGATAATAATCTTACTAAAGTGGTTTTTCCTGCTCCTGAGGGAGAAGACAGAATTATCATTACCCCATCTTTTTCTGTGGGCATTAACTGTTAGTTAGCTTTACCTTCTATAAATTTTACAGCGTCTCCAACTGTTAAAATTTTTTCTGCTTCACTATCGGAAATCTCTGAGCCAAATTCTTCTTCAAAAGCCATGACTAGCTCCACAGTATCCAAACTATCTGCACCTAAATCGTCTATAAAACTCGACTCCTCAGTTACTTTAGCTTCATCAATACCTAAGTGATCTGCAACTATTTTTTTTACTTTACTTGAAACATCTTCTGACATTTTGATCCTTTATTGTTATAAATTCTTAATAGTTGATATACCTATTTTGTCAAGCCATATACATGCCTCCATTAACATGTAAAGTTTCACCGTTAATATAATCAGACTGATTAGAGGCCAAGAAAAGAACAGCATTTGCTATATCCTCAGGTTCGCCTAATCTTGCTGATGGAATTTTAGATATTATTAAATCTTTATACTTTGAATCAATTTTTTCAGTCATATTAGTTTTTATAAAACCAGGAGATATACAGTTAATATTTATATTTTTTTTTGCATATTCAATAGCTAACGTTTTTGACATTGCAACTATTCCAGCTTTTGCTGCTGTATAATTTGCTTGTCCAAGATTACCTGTATGTCCGACTACTGAGGTTATATTTATAACTTTTCCCTGTTTTTTTTTTAACATCTTTTTGATGGCTAATTTACTCAGTAAAAAAGTTGAGGTTAAATTTATATCAATAACTTTTTTCCATTCATCAAAACTCATTCTTATAGCTAAATTATCTTTAGTTATGCCAGCATTATTGATTATACAGTATAATTCTCCACCTAATTCTTTAGTGGCGTTATCAATAAACTCATCAATTTTATCGCTTTGCGAAATGTCAAAGCTTAAAATTTTTATATTATTAAATTTAGATTTTAAATCTTCGAGTTTTTCTTTTTTTGTGCCTGTTGCAAGTATGTTGGCTCCATTTTCATAAAGTTTTTTAACTATTGAATTACCTATTCCTCCTGAGGCTCCTGTTACTATGAAATTTTTTTGTTTTAATCCATTCATATATTTAGATCTTTTATATCACTCTCATTATTAATTGTATTAATTTTTACATCTCTATTAATTCTTTTTACTAAGCCTGATAAAACT
>MDTG01254525.1_pt1 | contig 10004 bp, 8 predicted proteins | sample 811421 | NCBI WGS metagenome assembly MDTG01 (sample SAMN05326645, study PRJNA326480) | marine metagenome | isolation source: seawater | place: Pacific Ocean: South East | collected 2011 | reverse complement strand
TGTTACTTTGCGGCAGCAGGTTGTGCGAGATGGCAGCATACGCGTTACTTCCTTGGCATCTACTGACTGGACTCTTGACACTCGGCTCTAGTTGCAGCATGTGCTTCTTGCGAAATATTTCATCTCTGGGTAGGTTGTGAGAGGGGTTAAGTTGGGATCCGAGAGTTTATCCGGCGGCAGTGTTTCTGGTTGATGACATGCCAAAGGCACAGCGTTCAATGATTTCTTTAGACCGCGCCTTCTGGTGGATGACGTGTCAAAGCACATCTATAGACTTGTGAACGACACGCATTGTGAACGACGCGGAGCTGAAATGTCAGTGGCAATCACATCAAGGAGCTAAGCTGTAAGAGACCATTGATTCGCAGTACTCCACAACACGAGTGCATATGAACTAGCCATATGAGCTAGCTTATCTAACGTCTATTGTAGCAACAATGTAATCACAAAGGGAAGCACATCATTTTTTGCTTGCGACGAAGACTCTGTGCTGCATATACTAACTCCGTTCTGTGTGCTAGTCCACCTATACTCTGTAGCTGTAGGTGCTAGCATATCCCTGCTGTGTAGCCATGGAAAGTGTCCCTGCTGTGTAGCCATGGGGAGCATCCTAAACAGGATCAGCATATCTCCCGCCGCGTGGCAGATTTATGTAGCAAGCCGAAGAGGTAGCATCTTCTCTACGTACTCCTTGGCTTCCAATAGCTGTACGAAGCGATTGCCTTTTACATCGGCCGGGCGAGAGACGTTGGGCTCGGAATCGAGAGCTTTCATTTTATCTGGATGTCGTCTGAGAGCTAGCATTTTGTACAGCTTCTCCAGAATGTCGGAATCAAGGTCCAACAAGTCTTCGCACTTAGAGCTTAGCATCAGCGTGGCCAAATGTTTCTTGAGAAGGATTTCCACAGCTGTATCTGTAGTGTGAGGCCTAAATCCATCGCCTCGGCACTGCGTGGTCATCGTGTTTGCTTTCTGGGGTTGGCAGCAGTGAGTGTGCAGCCCGTGATGGCACTTGTGATTGCCATACTTGCATTCACCTCGTGCAAATTTATGGCACACGATCCGTTGTTTGCCGTTGACTTCACTACAGCCATGCTTGCAGACTTCCCCCCTGTCTAAGTATTTACAATACTTTTTGTAATACTTTACCATGCCGCCACGCGGACCACAGGATGTGTTTGGTATGTAGCGCTCTGTCAAGCTCTGATGCCAAAAGGTAATGCAACTAAGCTTGAGCCGCACAGACGAGCAGCATGCATTTCGATAGAACAGCAGATAACAGTCGTCAGCATATGTATGAGCAGTGACTTGACACTGAATTTACACCTAGTGCCAGCAACGTACTCAGAAGGGCAGCGTTTCATTTTTCTCCTTGCGGTTAATCCTCTGACTGTCTTTAGAACTGTAGCGTTTATGAACGCCTCATTCATAACCTGTAGCACTGCGGAGTGCTCTTTAGCTTCAGCCCGCATTAATCTGATATGTAGCCGGGCTTAGCATTCAGCAACTATTCGAAGCGCGCACATTCAGTACGCATCGCTATGCTATTTTCTCGAATCCTATTCGAGGCGGCGACTATACTGCAGTAGACTTGCTCTAAGTTTTCAGCATATAGCATTTGAGCATCTCCGTGAGCTCTTCTAGGGTATTTCCGGAGGAGAGTTTCGCTGTCTTCTTCCTCCTCCTCCTCCTCTATTGCGGCTTGCATCCATATGCATGTCGCATAAGGGTTGCGTGTCTTGACCGCCCGGAGCGTTGGCAGCTTATCGTCTGCGAAGATGATGCGCGTACTTTCTTTTTCGTGACACCCAGCGATGTATTCATCCTTGCTGCTAGTAAACCAATGATATTCTCGTTCTTCGGCACCATTGAGCCTTAGGAACCGTGCCATATCTCTCCGTTGGGATCTAGGAGATCTGGGATCGTGACGATTGAATCTAAAGTCACGAGGGTCATATGTATAGGTCTCTAGCTTTCCTTGTCGGTCTCCGCTCCTCGCTGCTGTGAACACAATGTCATGGAAACTATGCAGAACCCCCGCTTCAGCGAGTTCTTGCAGCGTGTAGACACATCCATGCCGATGGCGTCGATAACTTAGCAGAGTTATTCGCACCACATCTCTGTAGTTCTGGTTCAGCACATCCATGTGCTCCAGTTTTACCATGAAGACGCAGAGTTTCTCCCTGAACTCAGCACCGTTGTTGAGCACACCATTGTAGTCTAAATAGAGATCAACACTCTCGTGTGCATCTTCTGCAGAAGAGCTTGCTGTGCAGCCAAGCCGAATATTTGTCGCTTCTGGGGTCAATGGTTTTCTAGGCGCTCTAGGCATGGCGCTGTTTTTGAGCTTGCAATTGAAGCTGAACTGGTAGAAGTGCCTCACACGGCTGTGACATCAAAGAACATGAGTACATGAGAACATGAGTTCGCACTACCCAGCAGGGCAGATATCGACTGGAGGCATACACACGCAGCATGAGTTCGCACTACACGCAGCACGAATATGTTGTAGTATGCCCTGGTCTCTTTATCGCCCGTCCGCCCTCCCGCCATCTACCCGCCTGCCCAGAACTATTCAGCCCGCCCGCCCGAAACTCTTAGAAACCGTTTCTTAACGTTTCTAATCGTTTCGGGCCCAAGCCCGGGCCCAAGCCAGACCCAAGCCCGGGCCCAGGCTGGGCACGCCCGAGCCCAAGCCCATGCCCAGGCCAAGCCCAAGCCAGGCCCAAGCCGGGCCCAAGCCGGATTTCTGGAAATCTGGCACCTGGAAATCTGGGAATTTAGGATCCAGGAAATCCAGAAAATGAAAATACTCAAATTCGGAATATGTCACAGTTTTACCGATTTTCCTTGGTGGGCCAATGGGCAGGGCTCCGATTTTCTTTCTTTTCAAGTCTACACTCTGTAGCCGTAGGTGTCAGCATAGTCTACCTACAGTCTAAAGTCTACCTACACTCTGTAGCCGTAGGTGCTTTTCTAAGCATACCCGTGCTGTGTAGCCATAGGGTGTACGACCGGCTCACTAACACTTTAAGCGCCGAAGCATTGGAGCATTATCAACTTGCAGCATCATTCGTTGCATGCGGTGCGGCGTGTTGCCGGTCTCTTGTCTCGTTACAACGATATACTCTGCGAGCTTCCAGAGCCAGTTGACTAGCTCTTTCGTATATCTATCAAGATCTGCAGTGGCATCTGTTTCTGGTTTCAAACATCCGGGTAGACCATGGGTCCAGATGAAGTAAGGGATATCTTTGTGGCCTATGTCTGATCTTACAAAGGCTCTGAATCGCCGTCTATCTGCGTCCTTTGTGAAGGACATCTTGAGGTGCGGATAGCGGTCATCGTCGACCACCTCCCAACGGGCACAGGGTTGCTTTCGACTTTTGGACCACTTCTGTCTCGCCAGGTACGTAAGGCACTTCTGGTGCAAGTCGTGCAAAGGTTCGTCGTAGTGCCTCTGCATCCCACGCTGAGCCTGCCGTTTGCAGAATTCACAAATCACCCACCACTTCAGAATAGGCCACAGGCTTCTTGTATCCCCCTGTTCGGTCCACCCGATCCAGCGTTCCAGATTTCTGATCTCTTGGCAGACTTCTTGCCTTCTTCCACGGGAACCTTCTTCGAGAAGCAATATTAGGTTCGCTTCATGTTGAGCGAGTTCTGTCAGACGCTGCTTCTCTGTTTCGCTTAGTCCTTGGTCGCCGCAGCACCAGCCCATGATTCCTATGGTGAATGCCGCCCAGATCATCACCATGTCCTCCGCCATCATCATTCCTACGATGTCATCCACGTCCTCCGCCGTCGCGGGTTCCGTGATCGGTGAGATGTCCTCCTCCGAATCGGGCTCTTCTTCTGGCGCGGCCTCAAGTTCGCTCGCACTGCCTCCTTGCAATTGTATTACAAGGGTGGACTGCACTGGAAGCCCGAGGCCCTGATGGGCACGCAGTTGTGGCCCCAGTGCTCCAATGAAGAAGGGTTGTGGCCATACAGCAGAATCAGCTTCAAATGCTTGGAAATGCAATTTTCTATTCGCTTCGTCGCAGCCATGCTTCAGGTCGTTAGACGCATACGAGATTGCCGGTGCTTCGTCGCAGCCATGCTTCAGCCATATCCTTGGGCATACGAGATTGCCGGCTATGAAGCAAGGCATTGGCAGTTGATTCCATACGCCCTTAATGACTTGGAGCTGTCCCATCCGCTCTTCTATCTGCAAGATTGCGCAGTGGACTGCCTCCTTCCTGTGTGATATGATCATCTGGAAAAACAGTGTATGGGACGTGGCCTCTGTGGGTGATTTTGTAACTGCTGCTTGCTCCTCGAACTTGTTGCACAGCAGGCTATGCATATCCCAGCAGACAGCAATGTTGGCACCAACTTCGTTGGAGAAAATGTACTGGCCTAGGCTGGCACCATCTTGTTCCAGGCGGCTTGTTCCTATCTCAAGGAGTTCCTTGACATCGTTTTTGGTCGTCCTTTTTCCTTCCAAGACGGTGTTTCTGTCTCTGTCAAGGGTGAAAATGAGTGCGGCCGGTTTTGCATTGCACGCTACCTCCAGTCGCTCCTGGATTATCTTTTTCGCCTCGCCAGTGCCAGCACTCACAAGGATCACCAAGGGTCCATGCCCATCCGGTTCCTTGGCGTTCGTGGTCGTGCCCTTTTTGGTTTCCTTGGCTCGTGGACTTTTGAGCTTTCTGCGCTCACCTTCTTCGCCTTCTTGGCCGTGGCCTTCTTGGCTTTCGGTGCGCACGCCAGTCTTCACCGCCTTGGATCGCGACCTTTTTTGGTTTCTTGTTTCCCGTCCTTCTTGGCTCGCGTGCTTCTTGGCTCGCGAGCGGCTTCGATTCGAGGCACTCGGGGCATGGCGGCTAGACCTAGATGAGGTGCGCCCGTCTGATGGCTGCAGGATGTCTGTCTGGGGACCATCTCTGGTGGGAACCACCGGCTGGCTGGGAACCCATATCTGGTTGCCATACCTGGCCGCCGGGATGCCACTTGGTTGCCATACCTGGCCGTCAGGTAATAACCAGTATCCCTCTTGTGGAAATCCATAGGGATCATACCATGGGTAGCCGGTATGTGCATAGTGCGTCCCGGAGTAGCCGGGATGCTGCATCTGCAACGCTGTGTAGCCGAAGCTGTCGTCGCACTAGGTGCAAACAAGCAAGAGATGTATTTGAGCAAAAGATGTATTTGAGCAAAAGATGTATTAGCCAGTTACGCGCTCCAGGTGCACGCTTGTCAAAGCTACCGTTGCCATGCGCCTTGCCAAGCATGCTATTGCCGTGTCATACACATGTGAGAACATGCCACACGTGAGAAGCGTGCATAATGAATACCAGTACAGCCACACGTGAGAACATGCCTCGTTTCTTTTTTTGCCTGTTTGGCGTTTGTTCTTCCTCTGCACCCAAAGTGTGTGAGCTCAGACAACTGTATGCTGGTAACATTCATAGCGTTCTGCGACAAGTAAACTGACATCATGCTCAGAAGCACATCATCGGCAGTACACTGATGCTCTGTAGCCTTCAGTGTCTAATGTGTGCGGGCGGTCGTGGGCTCGGGCGCGGCGTGGGCTGGAGCGGGCGATCGTGGGAAAAGAAGCATCAGCATACACGCAGAGAGATGACTCCTTCCACATTCATTTCTCGTATAGCGATTGCTCTGTGAGTGTATACCTATAGTCTGTAGCTGTCCGTGCTAGCATACCCCTGCTGTGTAGCCATGAGGAAGGTCGTTAAAAGAACTATTGTTCTCATTTCTCGTGGATGTTGCCATGCTTGTCAAAGCGTTTTATGTAGCCAGTTACGCGCTCCAGGTGCATGCTTGTCAAAGCTACTGTTGCCATGCGCCTTGCCAAGCATGCTGTTGCCGTATCATACACATAATGAATACCAGTACACTTATGAATGTGTAGATGGAGTGAAGAAGACAATGTGGCACATTCCTGGATGGCATGAACCCCTGCAGCGTGGCGTGCTGTAGCAAGTATCATCATGCTCAAACGCACATTATCATTGTAGCGTGTATGTCATTATGATCAAAGGCACATTATCGCCAGTACACTCATGCACGGTAGCCTTCAGTGCCTAATGTGTGCGGACGGTCGTGGGCTCAGGCATGGCGTGGGCTGCAGCGGGCGGTCGTGAGCTCAAACATCAACATACACACAGCGAGATGACTCCTTGGGCTAGCTAGTCGCCTTGCATGCCACATGCAAACACACTTATACCACTGCTGTACGCTGGGATGATGATCTAACGGCAAAGCATTCTTTTTGGACGCCCTACCGGACATGCTCTGTAGCTGTCGGTGCTAGCATATCCCTGCTGTGTAGCCATGGGGAAGTCATTAAACGAACTATGCCTGCCCCGCTGTAGTCATTTCTCGCAAAAGCAGCCGTAAAGAGCATCAAAGGCAGGGTGAGCCGATGTAACTACTCTGTAGCCGGTTACTCGCTCCAAGTTCCCGCTTTCCAAGAACACTGTTGCCGTGCACCTTGCCAATAATGCTGCTGCCATGTCGCCCTCCATTCTGCATATTCGCTGTGGCTCCAGCTTTCATACTGCCCCGTATTTGTTTTTTGTGACTTTTTCTGCCACGCGTTGCTTTGATGGTGACTTGCTGTCGCAGTTTCTGGTTCCCATTCTGCATATTTGCTGTGGCTCCAGCTTTCATACTGCCACGTATTTGTTTTTTGTAGCTTTTTCTGCCACGCGTTGCTTTGACGGTCACTTGTGTCGCAGTTTTGTGGTCCGCCTTGGGTCAGGAATGGACCGCACTGGGATCTTGGATTTGGGTGCGTTGCTCCACTGGTTTGCACTGACCACTCATTGGGATCTTGCTGTATGCAATGGACTGCGACTTTGTAGAACCATGACAGTATTCTTGCGGCATCAGTGGCGAGTCGTTCTTGTATTTCGCTTGTCAGCTGTGTGGACTCGGTGATTTCATCTAGGACCGTCGCTGTCTCCGGCATGCCCAATTTCCAGATGGCAAATGCTATTCGCTTATCGCCGGTCTCATCTCTTAGTTTCACACAGAATGCTGTGCGCCATTGTTTGGGCTTCGGAACTTTCCATCCTAGATATTGATACTGCTTCTTATACTCATTTCGTTCTCCGTCCAGAACGTTCTTCCATTCCGATTCTTCTAGAACTTGCAGAGGGTTTATAGGTGTGGTTGGATTCCAGAATGCGCGCATTGCGCTGTATTGGCGCCAATTCTTGATGTACGTTGCACTCGTTGGCTTTGGCTGCCATTGCTCTTGCTGCGCTTGGTACTTCTTCTGAAATCCGAGTTCATAGAATACCGGGGCAAATATTTGCTCGATGGCATTGATGTCGCCATTTGATTGGGCTTTGAACCGCATACTAGATTCTTGGCGCTCTACTGCGTCTCGGAGAACCGCTTCGGCTGAGTCGTTCTGAAAAGAGACGTGGTCGAGCATCGCGTTCAGCACATTGTATAACAGTTCTTGCGCTCGGTTCTGTTGTGGCACCCACCGTCTATGAAGTTCAGCGCCCCTCGCAGTAGGCGCGAGTTCTGTCTCATCATCGTATGCGCCTGCCCGGGGGTCATCGTCATCTTGGCATGAATCATTGTCACGTGCATCATCGTCATGTGTCGGACGGGGGTCTGGGCGTTCCAATAAAGCCCAAATTCTTGCACTCCGGGCCTCGGTGGGCTCTTCTGACCTTTCGTCAACCTCGTGAATCGTTTCCAGCTTCAGTGAGCTCTTCTGACCTTTCGTGAGCTTCATCAGACAGTCGCCTCCGCGTGTTGGAATCGCCGGCGGGGATGGTTTAGGTGTTGCTATCTTAGGCGCGGGTGCCTTCGCCTTCAGTGGCAGCAACGCCTTGCCTTCTTCATGCACTGGCGGGGTGGCTTTCAGCGGTGGGCAAGGCGGCGTGGCTTTCAATGGGCAAGGCGGGGTGGCGCTCAGCGGGCCATTTGGCGTGCTTTGTCCTCCCGCTGGTCTTGCGCGCTTGGGCGCGGGCGCGAGCGACACCGTCGGTGGTGGGCGCTTCGGCATCCATTTTCTCATGTATGGCGACGTGCTAGAAGATGCCATCGTGCTTCTGCTGTGCTCCTCCTTGCGTCTCGCAGGGATCCATGTTATCCCGTATGGATCGTGTTTGGGATCGTGGTTGTGGGCACCATCTCGAGGTAGGGGTTCGCTCCGGATTCCTTGCAGAAAGCAATAGTCGCCCGGCTTAACGTGTGCATCCATCTGGTGTGGCGTTATGTCGGGCAATTCTTTCACCACTTGTGCATTATAGGCTCGGGTGAGCAGCTCCGTTAATGTGCCCGGTGCTGTGTTCATATCGCCACCAATCAGAAAGTTTTTGTGTCCAATTGTAGTCGCTGGATTTTCCAGCGATTCGCTTTGCAGTATATGGAAGATCAGCTCTTTCCGGTTGGAATCTGTGAGCGGTTTCTTTCCTGACGGTGCATGCACGTTGACTATTTCCAGCAACTGGAGATTCCCGATGGCGCCGGTTCTAGGCTCGAAGAGCATATGTTGTGCGGTTCTGGGCTCGTTATGTTTGTAGAGATTGTGCAAGATTGCGTTCTTTGTGCAAATGCACTTCTTCTCATTGTAGATAGTCATGTAGGGTGCATCTTTCGCATACAGCACAGATAAACTGAAGTCATCTTGGGCTGCCTTCCAGGCCTGCTCTCCAAAGAATTCTGGGCTACGCCACCCTGCGCCTGCTCTCCCTGTCGCTGTTCGCTTCCATTGCTCCACACACCATTCAGCGACCGCTTCCAATTGTTCTTCTGTCATGAGCGATGATGCTACACCAACCTCGGACATGCACAGTATGTCTGGTCGCATCTGAGCGACAATGCTCGCAATGGTTTCTTGGAGCGTTCGTTTGTTTCTGGCGCACGACTCCTGGGTGTTGTGCCTCGTACTTTTCCAATCTATGTTCACATACACAATGTTGAGCTGACTGTTCCAGTCTAAGTTCCAGTCTATGTCCTCGACGCTTCGCTGTGTAGCAGAAGCCATGTCTAGTTTTTTGGACAGTGCCTGTCACTACACGGCGTCGCAGTTGAGCACAAGCAATACAGCGATTGTGCTTGTTACTACAGGACGTCGCAAAGAGAAGAAGGAGCAATGAGCCAATAACAGATCACAGCAAGGATTGATTACAGCGCTCAGAAGCAGAGGAACTTTTACACGCGCGACTAGGCGACTATGCACACAGCAGTAACCGCCGCATGTAAAATAGCAACACTTGTATTGTTTTTTCAGCACTCTGTAGCAGCTCGCAATGTGGTTGCAGCATGTCTTTGCACTGGCTTTGTTAGTGATCTCAGATAAGCCTGGCGCCTCTGTCATCACTGTTGACGCGGCCATAGTAGTTTCCGTTCCTATAGCCGTGACCTCACTTAAAGCGTGAAAAAGCTTGAGCATGCATCGATGTGAGAAGCATAACGAGCAACAGCAGCAGCAGCAGCAGCGGCAGCAGCAGCAGCAAGTGCGCATACTCAATGTACATGAACAGTTTCACATCTCTCTGCGTGTTGCCGGATCGGCCAGCAATTCCTCGTCTGGCTATAATATCAGAGCCATCATAAGCACAGCGAGACACACCTGCATGGTTTTACTGATATCGCAAAATGTTTCCAGCGTGCTCTCCTTAAGACTACTCTGTAGCAAGTCTCAAGGACGTCCTATTCAAAAGTACTCTCCTTAAAACAACTCTCTTGCTAGAGCCGCTGTGTAGCTCGCTCCGAAGATACATCCCGTGGCAGCCCAGTGCTATGCTTCCATGTTCCATCCGAGCTGTCGCATGAGTTCTGATGCTTTCTCGTGCGTATCCAATTCCTTTTCTTTGAACATATCGTCGAACCTGGAAAGAATACCTTCCGGTGGTCCGCCTTGGATGAGTGCTTCGATGTCGTCTGGGAGGTCGACTGATATTAATTGCTTCAGAGATGGCGGTCTGGACAATGCAACGTAAGTAGCCAGCCATCGCAGCTCTGCAGAAAAG
>MDTG01238161.1_pt1 | contig 10004 bp, 9 predicted proteins | sample 811421 | NCBI WGS metagenome assembly MDTG01 (sample SAMN05326645, study PRJNA326480) | marine metagenome | isolation source: seawater | place: Pacific Ocean: South East | collected 2011 | reverse complement strand
TTGATTCGCAATTTTTGTATGTAGGTAAATTATTACAAGAAATAGGAACATTCTTTAATTTATTACATGAAGAATATAAAAAAAAAACTAAAAAAAATAATATTATTCTCATTTGAATTATTAGAAATATATATCAGGTTCAATTTCAACCAAATTTTCATAAATTAAATTATGAATGTTTGTCCTTATGTTTAAATCATATATTTTTCTATTTTCTCTACTATCATATACCCTATTTGATAAGAAAATATAAATTAAATTATATTCAGGGTCTACCCAAAAAAAAGTTCCAGTATACCCAGAATGACCATAACTAGCATCTGAAACATATCTTGAATATGTACATTTATCAATATCATATTCAGGCTTTGGTTTATCAAAACCTAATCCTCTATATAAATTTTCATTTACATTATTATAGTCAGTAAAAAGCTTAATAATATTTTTATCTATTAATTGGTTTCTATCTTCTCTTCTGCTATCTAAAAATATTTGATAAAACTTTGATAAATCTGTTGCTGTTGAAAATAAACCAGCATTACCTGATATACCATTCATCATTGCCGCACCTTCATCGTGAACAACTCCATGAATTTGAAAATTTCTAAAAAAATTATCATCTTCAGTTGGAACTATTTCGTCTAATTTGAATTTTTTCAATGGATTAAAAACCATTGTTTTTAATCCAGCTCTATCATAAATTCTTTCTAAATAAGAGTCAAAACTATCTCCTGAAAGATTATTAACTATTTCTGGTATTAAATAATAAAATAGTCCAGAATACAAAACTGTATCACCTTCTATAAAACTGGTGTTTTTAATTTGCTTGTATATTTCTTTTTTATAATTCTTATATAGATAAAGACTATCTGTAAGTTTTATATTAAATCTTTTATTATATATAATAGATAGTGTCTTCCTTTTGAATTCTCCATTATTTTTCTTTGTTGTTTCATGAAATGGAATCCAAGGTCTTATTCCAGTTATATGTTGTAGATAATCAATTATTTTGGTATCACCTACTCTTGTATTTCTGAAATATTTAAGATAATCACTTAAAGACGCATTTATATCAATGAGACCATCTTTATATAAATTCATAAGAGCAAATGCACCAGCAGTAGGCTATGTGATTGATGCTAAATCATAAATTGAGTTTTTTGTCACAGATTTTATACTATCATAGGTGTGATAACCATAACTTTTATTTAAAATTTCTTTTCCATCTTTTAAAACAACAATTTGTGCACCAGGAAAAGCATTAAGCTTTATTGCAGAATACATAATTGAATCTACCTTTTTATGTAACACAATTTTTTGAGCAGACAACGAAAAGTGAAAGAATAAAGAAATAAAAAATATATTTTTCATCTATATTAAATTATTCCCAAATCCAGGAGAGTCCAGAGGGTGAAGAACTCCATTTATCAATTTAAATCCTCCAGATACAATATCTTTTTCTAAATCAAAACTCCCATCTAAATCAAGATATTTTGTATTATTAAATGATAAAGCAGTATTTAAAGCAGCTGAAATACTAACTATACTTTCATCATTACAACCCCACATCAAATCAATATTATTATGGTATGCTTGGTTTGCAATCTGCTGACCAGAAGTAACCCCTCCACATTTCATTAATTTGATATTAAAAATATTTCCATAATTTTTATCGGATAATTTTATTGAATCCTTAAAATTGACTAGGCTCTCATCTAGTGCAATTATCTTCTTAATTTCGGAAGGAAAATCTAAATAATTATTTAACTCATCTACAGACAAAGGCTGCTCAATTAGCTCAATTTGTTTTGTGTTATTATAAAATTTAATAGTATCATCTAAAGACCACCCTTGATTAGCATCAATTCTTATCTTTATTTTATTACCAAATTTTTCATTTATAATATTTATCCTTCTGATATCTTCTTCTACATTATTGCCCAACTTTATTTTGATATAATTAAAACCTAATCCTAGGTACTCATTAATCTCAGATATTGTTTCTTCAACACTTTTTATTCCAACAGTTATTGAAGTTGGAAGAGATTTTATTTTTCTTCCTAAAAATTTACCGATTGATATCCCAAGCTTTTTACAATAAGCGTCATATACTGCAATATTAAAAGCAGCCTTAGATCCAGGATCATTAATGAATTTACTTTCTATATCATTAATAATCATCCAAAAAGAATAAATATCACTACCTATTAATTCATCTATATACTCCTTTGAATTATTATATGAATCCATTGTATCCATACCAACAACATATTTTGAAACATTTGATGCTCCTAAACCAATAGTTCCATCTGCGAGTATTATTTTTAAAACTAAAGTTTTTATAGATGAAGTGGTTTTATAAGCAATCGTATATGGTCTTGTAAGATCTATATCAACAATATCTATCTCAATATTTTCAATTTTCATAATATTTATTATTTAAAATTTCTAATATTCCGTCTACACCTTCATCAATTGGTAAAAATACTGGGATATCTAAATCTTTAGTAATTAACTCTTTGTGATATATTTTTTCTTGATCTGTCATCCCTTGAGTATTCAGAGTTATGGCAATAACATCTTTACCATATGAATTAATCAATTTTATTTCTGAATCTAATGAAGGCATTACTGCGTTTACATGCTCCCAACCATCATAAAACTTTCTTTTAGGTGAATGTTGTATTATAACTCCATCAACATCTGCAGATATTAAAAATTCGCTACCACATGGACCAGATGGATTACGCAATGCTGCCTGACCTTCAATTAAAATATATTCTGGATTTTTTGAAATATAACACTCATAAATAGCTGCCTCTAGTTCCCCAGATACAAAATCATTTAAAGTTGAATCAAATATAAATCCGTGTTCCCATCCCTGCATCCAACCAGTTTGACCAGTATATACCATATCTGATTTTACATTATTTTTTTTTAAATTTTCAACAATTAGTTTTGCAGTAGTCCTTTTACCTAATCCACAATCAGTACCTAATACTACAATTTTAGGAGCTTTAACATCATATATCTTCCCTGACCAAAAGTTTAGTTTTCCCCTTGCTTTAGATGCTCTTATATCATGAATTTTTACATTATAATCATTAGATATCTTTTCTATCTCCTTATCATTTTTTAAAATAGAATGAAGACCATTAATTATTGAAATTTTGTTCTGCATAGCCATAATAACATCTTTTCTCATTTCTTTGGATAATAAACCTCCAGCTGAAGCTACTCCTATGACACAATATTCAACCTTAATATTTGATTTAATAAATGATTTTAAATCTTTAAAAATCTTAATATTAGATTTTTTACTAGAAATAATAATTTTACCATTATCATCTATATGAACATATTTTCCAGAAAATTTTTTATCAACAATGCATGTAACATTAAACCTTTTTGAACCTCTCAATAAACCATGAGCAGTTTTTGCATTTTTAGAGTCAAGTTTTCCTCCCGTCAAAACAATTACATTTCCTCTGATTTTCATTTCAATTATACAATTAACTATAGTTTATTCAATAATAATAATTTTGAGATTTATATTTGCCTTTATCATGAAAAAATCATTAACAAAAAATCAAAAAAACATACTTTTAAATAAAGGAACTGAGCCAGCATTTTCAGGTGATTTATTGTACAATGATAAATCTGGTAATTATTTATGTGTTGGATGTGATAATATTCTTTTTTCATCAGATCACAAATATGATTCTGGATCAGGTTGGCCAAGTTTTTATGATATACAAACATCAGAATCTATCTTAATTCAAGATGATCTCTCATATGGAATGGTAAGAAAAGAAGTTTTATGCAAAAAATGTAATGGTCATTTAGGTCATGTTTTTGATGATGGACCTGATAAAACTGGAAAAAGATATTGTATTAATTCTTCAATTTTAAAATTTAATGAAAAATGAGATATGCGATTGGTATAGATATCGGAGGTACAATTACAAAAATTGGATTAGTAAGTGAAGACGGAAAGTGTATAAAAAAAACATCATTCAGAACTAAAGAATTCAATAATTTTTCAGGCTACGTGAATGAACTAAATAAATCAATTTATAAAATATCACCTAAAGATTATGATATATCTGGTATTGGTATAGGAGCTCCAAATGCTTCAAAAAATGGAACAATTGAAACACCCGCAAATCTAAAATGGACAGGTAAACTAAATCTTATTCAAAAATTAAAAGAAGATAATAAACTTCCAATTTTTTTATCTAATGATGCTAATTGTGCTGCTGTTGGTGAAATGATGTATGGAAATGCAAAATTATTAAATGACTTCATAGTTATCACACTGGGTACAGGTCTTGGAAGTGGTATTGTTTCTAACGGAATGTTAGTTGAAGGAGCGGATGGATTTGCGGCAGAACTTGGTCATTATTCAATTAATAATATGGGTAGATTGACTGGATTAGGTGTTCAGGGTGGATTAGAGGCATATGTTTCTGCTACAGGTATAAAAAGGACAATAATGTATATGTTATCAAGATATATGGATGAAAGTATATTTAGAGATATTTCATTTAATAATTTGCATGGTGAGGATATAACAAAAGCTGCAGAAAAAAACGATTCTATAGCTATAAAAACTTTTGAGTATACAGGAAAAATTTTAGGTGAAGCTTTATCAAATTTTGTTAGTTTCTCTCAACCTCAAGCAATCATTTTAACAGGAGGACTGGTACACTCTGGGAAATGGATAATAGAGCCAACTAAAAAATCCTTTGAAAAAAATTTGCTTCCTTTTTATAAGGGTAAAGTTAAATTATTAACATCTGGACTAGAAGATAAAGACTCTGCAATTTTAGGATCTGCTGCACTTGTATGGAAAAATATTTAATTTGCTTTTTAATATTATTATCAAATTCAATTTTATCTCAAAATATAAAAGTTGTAGATGAATTTGATGATCCAATTTATAATGTTGGGTTTTATAATAAAGAACAAACTATCTTAAAATTCTCCAATTTTAAAGGTGAGATCAATTTATCTGATTTTAACTCTAATGATTCAATTTTTATTCAACACCCATCATTTAATGATAAAATAATATTTAAAAATATAATTAATCAAAATAAGATAAAGCTAGAAAGTAAAATTATAAATATTGATGAGATAATATTCTCAGTAAATAAATGGGAAGAAAGTATCAATGAGGTAACTAATAAAGCAGTAATATTTTCAGAAAAAAAAATAAATGAAATTGCTCCGCAAACATCTGCAGATTTACTAGAAAAATCAGGGGAAATTTTTGTTCAAAAAAGTCAACTAGGAGGTGGAAGCCCAATGATAAGAGGTTTTTCTGCAAATAGAATTCTTTTAACTCTTGATGGAATTAGACTGAACAATATTATTTACAGAAGTGGTAATTTACATAATATAATAGGTATTGACCCGAATATATTAGAGGGGGTGGAGGTATTATTTGGACCTGCATCAGTAATTTATGGCAGTGATGCCTTAGGAGGCGCAATTAATTTTAAAATTAAAGATCCAAAATTTAATTCAAATAAAACGATTTTTTTTAACTCACAAAAAATCCAATACAATTCATCAAGTAATTCAAAACACTATTCAATAAACTTTGGTATTAACAGTAAAAAAATTGGGACAATAACCAGTTTCTCATTTAATGCTTTTCAGAATCTTAAATCAGGAAAAAAGAGAAATAAATTTTATAAAGACTTTGGATATAGAGATGAGTATGTAATCAGGGACTATATCAATAATGAAGATAAAATTATAAATAATAATAATCCTAATATCCAAAAATTTACTGGATACTCTCAATTAGATTTTATAAATAAAATTAATTTTAAACTTAGTAATAAGACGAATCTAATCCATGGAATCTATTTATCTAAATCCTCAAATATCCCCAGATACGATAGATTAATTCTTTATAAAGATATTTTTACCCCAAAATATAGTGAATGGTATTATGGTCCTAATTTATTTTTAATGAATAAAATAGAGTTAAATAATTTTAGAAAAACTAAATATTATGATGCATTTAAACTTAATATCTCAAATCAAATAATTAAAGAAAGTAGGCACTCTAGAGTCTTTAATAGTAACTTTTTAAATAATAGAAATGAAAAAGTTGATATCATTTCTCTAAATCTAGACTTAGATAAAAAATTTAAAAATGATGAAATATTTTATGGCTATGAATTTATTTATAATAATGTAAATTCTGAAGCTAATAAAATAAATATTATCAGTAATGAGTCATCAAAAATTTCTACAAGATATCCTGATAATGGAACTCAATTTTTATCTAATTCACTTTATTTTTCATATAAAAAAAAGTTTAGAAAAATATTTTCAAATGTTGGTCTTAGAGGAAATATTTCAAGATTAGAATCCAAACTTTCAAATCAAATTTTAGAGTTTCCATTTTCAGAAATAAATCTTAATACATCTTCTGTTAGTGGTAATATAGGTTTTAGATATAATTATAATAAATCTTCATTTAAAGTTCAATACTCTAATGGGTTTAGATCACCTAATCTAGATGATTTAGGTAAAATTTTTGACTCAGAGCCAGGTAATATAATAATACCAAATGCAGATCTAGAGCCAGAATATGTTAATAACTACGAACTTAATTATGAGTTTAAATCAGATAAAATAATTTTAAAAAATACATTTTTCTATATAAGATTAAATAATGCAATCATAAGAACAGATTCAAAATTTAACGGCAAAGATTCAATAATTTATGATGGGGTCCTTAGCAAAGTACAACAACTGAATAACGGTGCAAAAGCTTATGTTTATGGTTTTTCTAATTTGCTTAATTTTAAATTAAATGAATCAGTTAATATAGAACATACAATTTCTTTTAATAATTCTAAAGATAAAATTAATAACAGACCTTTAAGACATTCCTCTCCTTTATTTGGAAGATTATCTTTAAATTATTCAAAAAGAAAAATAAAATTAGGTTATAACATTAGTTATAATGGAAAAAAGAAATTAATAAATTTCTCACCTAGTGAATTAAACAAATTGTACTTATATACTCAATATGGCTCACCAGCTTGGATTACTCACAATTTATTTTTTAAATTAAATTATAATTATTTTATAAATTTTGATTTTGGAATAGATAATATTTTTGATAAACATTACAGAACATATTCTTCTGGAATAAGTGCTCCTGGAAGAAATATTAGATTTGGGCTAAACTTAAAGTTTTGAATAAAATTAAACATATAGTTATTTCAGGAAATATAGGTGTAGGTAAAACAACTCTAGCAAAAAAAATAGCAAAAAAATATAATTGGGAATTACAATTAGAGGAAGTTAAAGAAAACCCCTATTTAGAAGACTTTTATGAGTCAATGGAAGATTGGTCATTTCATCTGCAAATTTTCTTTTTAAATAGTAGATTTAATCAAATTCAAAAATTATCTGAAAGTAAAAAAATAATTATTCAAGATAGATCTATATACGAAGACTATGAAGTATTCACAAGAACATTATATGATTCAGGAATATTAAAAGAAAGAGAGTTTAATAATTATAAAAGACTTTATAACACTATACTAAAATACATAAAACAACCTGATTTATTAATTTATCTTAATAATGATAAAATTGAGAATATTATATCAAACATAAAAAAGAGAAGAAGAAAATTTGAAAAAAAAATTGATAAAAATTATTTACTAAAACTAAATCAATACTATAAAAAATGGATAGATAATCACCCTAAAAGCAAAGTATTAACAGTAGATTTAACAGATAATGATTTTATAGAAGACCCTAAGTTTTTAAAAAAAATATATTCAATGATTGAAAATAAAATTAATGAATTAAATTGACCGATATTTCATTATTTGGAATTGATTTTACCCAAGGTGCTTTAGATTTTTTTGAAAAATCATACATAAGATACATGATTATAGCAATCCAAATAATAACAAATAAAACAAATAACTTTTTAGATCTACTCATATGAATATTAAAGGAAAATTAGTTGAAAAATTTGAAACTGTCCAGATAACTGAAACTTTTAAAAAAAGAGAATTCATTATTCAAGACAATAAAAACCCAGAATACCCAGAATATATCAAAGTTGAATTAATTCAAGATAAAGTAGACTTGTTGGATTCATTAAATACAGGTGATGAAATAAACGTACTCATAAATATAAAAGGTAGAAAATGGGAAGATAAAGAAGGAACTATTAAATACTTCAATTCAATTCAGGGTTGGAAAATTGAAACAGAAACACAAAGTATGAGTCAAGAAAATCAACCTGAAAATATAAACCAAGAGCCTGAAGAAGATTTACCTTTTTAATTATTTTATCTGATATTTGAAATAAATTCAACAACTGACTTCTCAATGTTGTCCTTTAATATTGAATTTATAAAACCACTACCAATAATTGCACCATTTGAATATTTACAAGCTTTATCAAATGTTTTTTTATCTGAAATACCAAATCCAATTATTTTTGGATTTGATAATTTAATATTTTTAATTCTATTAAAGTATTCTATCTGGCTATTAGAAAATTTACTTTTATTACCAGTAATTGATGATGATGAAACGATATAAATAAATCCACTTGACAGATTATCAATTTCATTTATCCTTTTATCAGAAGTATTTGGACTTATTAATGAAATATATGATAAATTATTTTCATCAAAAGAGGATTTAAAATATTTTTTAAAATCGTTCACTGGTAAATCAGGTAAAATAACTCCATCAATTCCACATGATATTAACTTATTTATAAAATTTTTATATCCGTATTGAAATACTGGATTAATATAACCCATTAAAACAATTGGGATTTCAGTAAAATTTCTAATTTCAGATAATTGATCAAATAATAATGAAATATTCATCCCATTTTTAATTGCAACATTACTTGAATTTTGAATAACTGGACCATCGGCAATTGGATCTGAAAATGGCATACCAATCTCAATCATATCAACACCAGAATCATCTAGAATTTTAATGATATGATTCGTATCATTTAAGGATGGATATCCAGCAGTAAAATAAATACTTAAAATATTATCTTTCTCATTAAATAACTTATTAATCCTATTCATATTAATATTTTCCCCACTTTATATATGTTTCAAGATCTTTATCTCCCCTTCCAGATAAATTCACTACCACTATTTTGTTCTTTATATCTATCCTTTCAAAAATGGCAAAAGCATGAGCTGTTTCAATTGCAGGGATAATCCCTTCTAATCTACTTAATTCAATACCTGCATTCATTGCATCATCATCTTTAACACTTATATATCTTCCTCTTTTCGAATTAAATAAGTGAGCATGTAAAGGTCCTATTCCAGGATAATCTAAACCTGCTGATATAGAATAAGGCTCTGTAACTTGACCATTTTCATCTTGCATTAGTAATGTCTTACTACCATGTAATATGCCTTTTTTACCTAAAGTAGTTGTAGCTGCTGATTTTTTTGATTCAATACCCTTCCCTGCTGCCTCTACACCAATTAATTTAACCCTTTTATCATTTAGATAATGATAAAAAATACCTGCAGCATTACTACCACCCCCAACACACGCTATAATAAAATCAGGATAGTTTCTTCCCTCAATTTCCTGTAATTGAAAAAGTAATTCTTCAGATATAACTGACTGAAATCGTGTAACCATATCTGGATATGGATGTGGACCTACAACAGAACCAATTATATAATGAGTATCATCAGGATTATTTATCCAATGTCTCATTGCCTCATTAGTGGCATCTTTTAATGTTTTACTTCCTGATATAGCTGGAATCACATCTGCACCTAATATTTTCATTCTTTCCACATTAGGTCTTTGTCTTTCAATATCGATTTCACCCATATAAATGATACATTCCATACCCATTAAAGCACAAACAGTTGCTGTAGCTACTCCATGTTGACCGGCACCAGTCTCAGCAATTATTTTAGTTTTTTTAAGTTCTTTAGCTAATAATATTTGAC
>MDTG01236565.1_pt1 | contig 10004 bp, 4 predicted proteins | sample 811421 | NCBI WGS metagenome assembly MDTG01 (sample SAMN05326645, study PRJNA326480) | marine metagenome | isolation source: seawater | place: Pacific Ocean: South East | collected 2011 | reverse complement strand
ATTCAGGCCATAGAAGAGAAGCTTGGAATAAAATTTCTCGATCGGAATTTAGTCCTGATCCAAGAAACCAATGGGAAGTATTCAACCCTTAGCATAGATGCAATAGACGGAATGAACGATGAGCAATTGGTGTTTAAGTGGAATACCACCAAGGCTAACATCGAGCTAACTCCAATCTTTGTGCCCCTAAGCGAATCTGGATTTAAGCAGCTTCCAAAAAATACAGGTCTTTTCTCAAGTCTGTAAGAAAGACCTTTTTATCCTTCTTTCTCGAAGTCTGTTCGAAATATGATATCCCATGTTTTTGAAGTAAACCCAAACCCTACATCAGGGTTTTTGTAATGGTGCTTCATGTGATGTTCCTTAATGGCCTGGAAATAAGCATTCTTCCAATTCAAGTGATGCGTGGCATAATGCATCAAATCATAGAACAAATAGGTTCCTATAAAACCTGCAAAAAAAGCATTTGCCATATCGCCATATCCTGCAGCACTAAAGCAGAGGACAAATAGGTAGTAAAACCCTGTGGCAAGAGGGATACTTACAATAGGTGGCATAACTAATCTCAGACTATCCTGGGGATAATCATGATGCACGCCATGAAAAATGAAGTGAATACGTTTCAATAGTTTACCCTTTGGGTGAAAATGAAATAGAAATCTATGGATTAGATATTCTGCAAGCGTCCACAAGATCGCTCCCCCAAACATTAAACCGGTATAGGTATACCACTCAACCCCAGCCTCAAAGGATAACCAAGAAAAGAATACTACTGCAGGAACATATATTAGGATAGGAACCCAAAATGGAATTCGGGAGAAGAAATCAAGAAAATTGCTGTCAAATAGTCTTGGAGATTCATCCTTCGTATTTACAAATAATCTTCCTTCAGCCATAATATTTGTTATCGGTTAGGAATATGAAGTTACTTAATTGAACTGCAACCTTGAAACCAATTATAAACTTTTACTTTAAGACCCGAATCCAAGCATCAGGGTGCCCTTCTGCTCGAGTTTTTGGCAGTAATTCTAAGGCTTCTTCAAGATTATCTACACGCACTGTGTAAACATGATACCAACCTCGAATGGTCTCATGAATAACATTGAAACCAAAATCCAAATATTCGCGTTGCATCGCCTGATCATTATATCGATTATCCTTTACAGAAGCAATGACCACATAACACCCTTTTAAGGCCTGTTTGCCCGTAGCCAAATCAACATTGTCTGCCACACGAGATTCTGTGATAACCCCAGCTTCTACAAGTTGAGCAACTAATCCATCTAAATCCTGACGGACACTGTCCACGCTACTTGAAACTTCGCTTACTTGACTCTCCACCGAATCCATTCGATTCTGTAAATCATTTAACGCTTCGCGATCTTCAGCGCTTAATTGTCCTGTTCCATTAGCCTCTAGTGAATCTAAACGAGCTGTATTTTCCTGAAGAAGTTCATTTTGTAAACTATCACGCAATGCTTGTTGCTGCTCTAACTGTTTCACCATTTCCTCAAGCTCTTCCATGAGATTTTCATTGATTTGAGATTGACGCTTCCCAAAACTGTAGCCCACCATAATCTCGTGCGTCAATCCAGTATATGAACCAATATCACTGAGGTAGATTTCATTGGTATAGCCTACGACAAACTGATTTCCAAGACGTCCACCGATAGAGGGCGCTACACTAACAGGAGCCGTATTATCAGGACCAAAGGCATTTAATGGACCAAAGTTTCCTTTATAAGCAGCTCCAAACCAAAGCTTATCCTGCCAGTTTACAAATAAGCTCATCTCATACGGCGTCGGCGCATCCGGAACAATTCGAGCAAAAACCTGAGGGACAATAAACCATGTTCTGTCCGCCAATGGAATAGAATAAGCCATTTGAGCAAAATAATGACGCTTTAAAAGATAGGATACATTAGATCCCCCCTCACCTTGATACTTAACTCTACTTTCGATCAAGTTGTTACCCCCACCTCCAATGGAGAAATCTTTGATGGTATACAACATGCCTGCATTGACATCACCTGTAAAAGTTTGGACATTAGAACCAATTAGGAAGGGGTCAAAAACATCGCGTACCACAACTTCATCTTTATTGATACTTACCTGATGAAAACCACCTGATACTCCAAAACTTAGATTATGGTTCTTTGACTTGTTAAAAGGCACTTTATACCGAAATGCTCCTCCAAGCTGAACTCTTTGCATAACCCCTGAAGTGTGATAAGAACCATAGGCTCCAAGTCCAATTCGATCATTTGATAGAGGACCATCAGCATAAATTCCATTGGTTACAGGACGCCCAGGGATGTCCATCATGGCAAATCGGCTTGTTAAAAAGATATTGGTTGCCTCGCCATTTCCAATAGTTGCAGGGTTGTACCACTGAGGAACAACATAATATTGATTAAAAGGTAATGCCTGTTGAGCATAACTTGTCATTGCAAAACATGCTAGACCAAGGCATAGTCCAAAACTGCGTAAGATGTGTGTAGATATTCGCATTGTCTTGTTTTTATTGTTGACTTAGAATCGTAACGTGGCCTTTGTATAATGCCGCGGCATCAGGACAGGTTATGACATAATAATAGGTTCCATCAGGGAGTCGTGATCCTTGGAAATCACCAGCCCAATCATTGTCGTATTCGCGTTCTTGGAATACAATCTCACCAAATTCATTAAAGATCAGTACTTCACAAGCAGGATAATCCACGAGGTTCTCGACAAACCAGGTATCGTTAAATCCATCTCCGTTAGGAGTAACTAAATTGGATGGCGTGAACAGATAATCGATTAATACGGTGATTAGAACACTATCCGTATTCTGACATCCATTAGAGTCCGTTACGAGCACGGTATACTGAATCGAAGAATCAGGACTCGATAAAGGATTTTGAAGCATAAAATCATCCAAGAAGGTCGGCGGATCCCACATATATTCCTCTCCTCCACTACCATTTAAAATAGTAGTCTGTCCTAAACTGATTGTAGTATCGTTGCCCGCCTCAGCCTCCGGTAAAGGCCAAACTTCAATAAATACTTCACTGGAGTTAACGCAAAGATTTGAATCCGTAACGGTCAACCCATAAAAGTCTTCTACAGTGACTGTGAGAAACTGTGTACTGTCTCCAGTTGTCCATAGATAAGATAGACCATCCTCACCACGAAGGATTGTGCTGTCACCATCGCAGAACGCACTATCGCCAAGATTTGTTATCGTCGAATCTGGCAATGGATATACTTCCACCGTCTGAATGATAGTATCTGTACAGAGACCTTGACTAAGGATGGACAACTGAACTTCATAGGTACCTACATTATCAAACAAAACAACAGGATCTTCAATCGTCGAACCTGTGCCATTGCCAAAGTCCCAATTACGTTGAACCGCAAATCCATCTTTTACAAAAGACGCATCGTTAAAGAACATTTCGTCCCCTATACAAACATTATCAAAGGCAAAATCAGCAATCGTAAAATTGGTTAATACTCCTACCACATTTGAGCTGTCCGGAGGACAAACACCATTCGTTACGATGGCGATATAGCGTGTTGAGTTTGTGAGGTTAGAATAATCATATGTAGTGCCTCCCAACTGAATTGAATCATTAACTGCACCTGTATCGACGCTTTGCCAAACAATTGAACTTCCTAAAGAACCTGTTAAGATCAAGGTACCCGAGTGCACAGAATCACAAACTGTAGCATCCTCAGCCAAGGTTCCTGCAACTGAAGGCTCATACACCAACATCGTTAACGTAGTAGAATAAACATCAGGGCAGCCGCTGGCCTGAACAAATACACGGTATTGAGTTTCACGTAAAATGTTAAGGTAGGTAATTGATTCAGTAGTCTCAATCATTGGTATCCATGTTGCCCCACTATCCTCAGAATACTCCCAGCGTGTGATATTTCCGACATAATTAGTCAATAGAATGGTCCCAGAATTATCGCCTTCACATACTGTCGAAGTGGCTGTAATTAGAGTGCCCCCCACGGTAGTCGGTGTTACAGAAACCGTTACATCATTGGAGTATACCGCAGGACAAACACCATTCTTTACCTCAACACGATAAGCTGTAGTGGTATCTAAATCTGAGAAAATCAATGAGTCGCCAACTACGCCCATTGGTTGATATCCAAGTCCTGAGTCAATTTCCCATGAAACAATATCACCCACAAAACCTGAAAGAACAAGCGTATCGGTATTGCTTCCAGCACAAACCACCACATCCTCTGCAAGTAATCCACCTTCCGAAACATCATCTACACGAACGATTGCCGTATCTGAATAACCAATTCCACAAGCTCCTCCTTGCACAAGCGCTCGGTAAAACGTTGTTGTCGCTAGGTCGAGAAATACTTGGAAGGTATCTGTATTTGAAACCGTAAGCCATGTGTTCCCACCATCTTGACTTTGTTCCCAATGAATCACAGAACCTACCATATTGATCAGACGCAGAGTATCCGTATTGCTTCCCGCACAAACTGTTGTGTCTGAGCTCAGTGTATTGTTTACGACGACTATACCTGCATCCGGAGGAAGATTTGGATCTACATTTATGGTTACGACATTCGACGTATCATTTCCGCAAGCGCCGTTAGTAGCAATATATCGATATTGAGTTGTATCCAACAAGCCAGAATAGGTGTAAGTCGTTCCAGCATTGGCTTCAGCCGTCCAGCCTGAACCATCATTAGATTCCCAAGCAACTGTAGTACCTACCGTTCCTGACAGCGTCAATGTTCCTGTGTTGCTCGAGTAACAAACTGTAGAATCGCCCGAAAGTAGCCCAGCATTTGTAATAGCATCTACCGTTATAACTGCAATATCACTGTAGTCATTGCCGCACGTTCCACTTTCTACCTCAGCTCTATACCAAGTTGTCGTGGTAAGATCAGTGTAGCTCTGAATATTGGTTAAGTTGGCCAGGTTTGTCCAAGTCACGCCATCATCCGTGCTTGTCTCCCAACCGATAATGGCACCCGTTTCGCCACTAAGTGTAATGCTTCCTGCATTGGAACCCGCACAAACTGTTGCAGCGCCGCTTAACGTTCCTCCTACTACCGACGGGTCAACCGTTATTGTTACACTGTTGGAGGTGTCATTACCACATGTTCCATTGGAGACAATCACTCGATACGCTGTAGTAGCTGTCAAATTATTGTACATATAAGACGCAGATGTATTGCCAAGAGAAGACCATGTTATCCCTCCATCTGTACTTGACTCCCAGTCATCGATGTTACCCTGCGTTCCCGTCAAAGCGATATTGCCCGAGTTGCTTGAGGCACATACTGTTGCATCACCACTTAAGGTACCCGCTAGAACAGAAGGATCTACAGTTAGTACGGCAATATCACTGTAAGCATTACCACAAGTACCACTTTGGACCTCTGCTCTGTACCAAGTCGTTACCGCCAAATTGTTATAACTCTGAATGTTGGTGAGATTGGCAATATTCGTCCATGTTATGCCATCATCTGTGCTTGTTTCCCAGCCGATAATGATTCCCGTCTCTCCACTTAGCACGATGTTTCCTGAGTTAGAACCCTGGCACACTGTAGCCGATCCGCTTAACGTTCCCCCTACTACGGGTGGATCAACGGTGATCGTTACTACATTTGAAGTATCATTGCCACAAGTACCATTAGAAACAATGACTCGAACCTCGGAAGTAGCCGTCACATTATTGTACGTATAGGATGCCGTATTATTCGCTAAAGAAGACCATGTCGTTCCGCCATCTATACTAAATTCCCAATCTTGTATAGTGCCTAGCGTCCCTGTTAAAGAGATATTCCCTGAGTTTCCGCTTCCACATACTGTGGCATCACCAGATAAAGTGCCTGCTATCACGGCAGCATCCACGGTTATGGTTGTTGTATCGCTGTATGCCGAGCCACAAGCAGAAGGAAGCGTAATCACCTCATAAACACGCGTTAGGCCTGCATCAGGACCAGCATTGTCATTACTACCTGAACCTGACGTCACAAAATTTCCATTTCCTGAAATCGCCACCCCAAATCCAAAGAAATCATTTGGCGCATCACCATCTAAGTCAGGAGTTACTTGAACCCAATTGTTACCAAGTAATTCGTACATACGCATATGGCCAGAGAAGATTCCACCTCCTGGATTAAATGGAGCACCTACGACAATTCGATCACCCGTATTATCAATTCCTACGGCTATTCCTGCGCCATCCCCAAAGTCTTCACCACGAAGATCAGATCCTATTTGAGTCCAATTTCCTCCACCATTTCTTTGATAAACCATGGTAGCTCCTGTATTGACCCCACCTAAGTCATCAAGATAGGCACCTACAACAAGTCGATCTCCTTGGGCATTTAAAGCAATGTCAGAACCAAATTCGGAAGAACCACGATCACTTGTAACCGATGCACCCGTTGCGTTCCAGACACCGACTGACCGATCGTAGAAATCCACTTTACCTAACGAGTCCTGCACCCCATCAGTCCATTTTGGAGATCCAACTGCTAAGCGATTTCCGTCAGCATCAATCGCTACCGAGCCACCAAAATGATCGCCTGGATTTCCATATAATGTATCATTAAGTGTCAAAAAGCCAGTAAATGAATCGAGTTCATAGACACGAACATGACCAGCTCCTGGCCCATTGCTAACATTGCCGTAGGCTCCAATTGCAAGACGTCTTCCATCAGAGGATAGACTTATTGAATTACCTGATAGATCTCCAGCGTCCTCTCCATCTATATCTAATCCTAATTGCACCCATGATAACGACGTCCCATCCCAGTCATATAATCTTACATGTCCAGCATCAGGTCCATTTCCATCATTCAAAATTGCACCAATAGCTAAACGATTCCCATCAGAAGAAAGACTTAATGAACTCCCTGAGAAGTCATTAGCACCCTCTCCATCAATAGCCAATCCCAACTGCACCCACGACAACGACACACTATCCCAGTCATAGACACGAACATCTCCAGTAAATCCCCCCGCGCCATTACTACCAGTTGCACCTATCGCTAAACGATTCCCATCAGAAGAAAGACTTACTGAGTTTCCTAATCCATCTCCAGGAGCCTCGCCATCAATATCCAAACCTAACTGCTCCCATGTTAACAACACACTATCCCAGTCATACACACGAACATGACCAGCATCACTTGCACCACCATCATTTTGAGGTGCCCCTATTGCTAACCGATCCCCATCAGAAGAAAAGCTTACAGAGAAGCCAAATGAATCTCCAGTTCCTTCTCCATCAAGATCTTGCCCTAATTGAATCCAACCTACGCCATCCCATTGATATATGCGAACATGACCGACAAAAGCTCCACCAGCATCATTTTGTTCTGCTCCTATTGCTATGCGACTCCCATCAGAAGAAAGATCTACAGAGACGCCTGAATAGTCACCAACAGCCTCGCCATCAATATCCAAACCTAATTGCACCCAACTGATACCATCCCATTCATATACACGAACATGACCGGCATCAGCTCCAACACCATCATTTCCTGTAGCGCCAATCGCCAATCGACTTCCATCAGCAGAGAGGCTAACAGACCAACCTGAATTATCAAAAGCGGCTTCGCCATCAATATCTAATCCTAATTGCACCCAACTTACACCATCCCACTCATATACACGAACATGACCGGCATCAGCTCCAACACCATCATTTCCTGTAGCGCCAATCGCTACGCGACTTCCATCAGCGGATAAGCACACAGACCAACCTGAATTATCAAAAGCAGCTTCACCATCAATATCTAGTCCTAGTTGCACCCATACCGGAACGTCCGTTTGATAAGAATAACTATATACAGCACCTGCATTAGGACCATTCACTTCATTGTGAGGCGAACCAACCACAAGGAATTGACCATTATCTGATAGGTCCATGTAGCGTCCAAAAAGCGAATCTTGAAGGGAACCAAACACCATATTAATCTCAGACCAATTGCTACCATCCCAAGAATAAATTGCTGCTGCTCCTACATCCGTGCCTATCGAATCGCTTCGCTGTATACCGACGGCAAGCGTATTCCCGTCATCTGACAAGGCAACGTTAAAGCCAAACTGGCGATTAATTGCTGACCCACGTAGAGTATCTCCAACTTGAGTCCAAGTTGCTCCGTTGTAATCAAAGACGCGAACACTACCCTCTCCACCATTCGTTTCAAATTCTCCTATGGCAAGGCGAGTACCACTATTGTCAAGTGCCACAGCCCAACCACTTTGCTGTCCAGCTTCAAAACCTAGAATATCTCCACCAGCTAGTATCAAGGTATCAAAATCCCCTTGGGAAAGCACCCGGTACGAAGTCGTTTGAGCAATATTGGTGTAGTTCAGAGAATTTGTGGTATTGCCTAATGCAGACCAATTGATTCCTCCATCAACACTCTCTTCCCATTGAACGATTTCTCCAGAATTTCCAGTTAAGGTAATTTGTCCATTATCCCCTTCGCAAACCGTCTGATCAGCAGAAAGAGAACCCGGCAATACAGAACTAATCACGGAAGTGGTAATCGTATCATTGGCGGTTACAGTGCCGCCATAGCTAATCACACACTGAATGTTGTATATACCTGGAGCAGAGAAATCAATGGGCGCAGAACTCCCCGAAATAAAGGCCGCTTGATAGGGCACCAAACTCACGCCTGACGTTTCCGAAGGGTAACTTGTACCATTAACCGTGGTCGTAACCGTTACCGTGAAACTTACAGGAGTGGGGGAAGTATTATCTCCGCGAGCTACTCGTACTTCTACATTTTCGGAAGCCGAAAGAAGACAACCATTGGTTGGAGAGGTAATCGCTGTGGGAAGTAGGTCTGTCTGAGCGTAAGTTCCCTGTACCAAAAAGACCATACCTAGGGCATAAAAAGCCTGACGTAGTGAAGAATGCATTGTCAAATTTTGATTTAAAAATATCATATTTTAACATGGATTAAGGGAACCAGGCCATTCTGAGACCTTGTTTTTTCAACAAACATCTATTATACGACCTATAATTACCTCATTAACTACGGGCTTTGGGAGCGTATTGTGACTAAAGATTGATATATATTGGTGTGGTATATCAAAAAACGCCATATAACTATGCAGCATTGGAACTCCATTATTCATCTTGTGGAAACAGGCCAAGCTCCACATCCAGAACCTGTCAAGAAATCAAACAAGGAGTGGAAAGATATTTTAGACCAGGCTACATATCAAATTACCCGAAAGGGAGGAACAGAACCTGCTGGCTCGGGCAGCCACTGCAGTCGGTTTGAGCCTGGAGTGTATAACTGTTCCTGTTGCAATACCCCTCTTTTTGACTCGACTACTAAATTCGAATCAGGAAGCGGGTGGCCAAGCTTTGACAAGCCCATTGAGCAAAACAGCATACGCTACATCAAAGATGTTTCCCATGGCATGGTTCGAGTGGAGATTCAGTGCCATCGTTGTGAGGCGCACCTTGGCCACGTTTTCCCGGATGGACCTACAGCCACTGGCTTGCGCTATTGCGTGAACTCACTAAGCCTTGTTAAGGCTGATTAACTCCCGACACATTGGGTTTTTTTTTGACGAGCATGAATAACAAACAATCCATATCTTAAAGGTGATGGGAAGTTTTGCTGAGGCCTTAAATTATGGTATACCTTTTTTTTCAATTCTTATTGGTATCGAATTCATCTATGGCTATCTCGTAAAAAAACAGACGCTGCGATGGATGGACACCATTGCTAGCCTCAGTTCAGGAATATCCAATATCACAAAAGCAATTTTAGGTATCGTTGTCATGCTTATTGGCTACGATTTCCTTTTGCGTCATCTCGGACCTTCGCAACCCTTACAAGCCACATGGTGGATGTTTGTGGTTGTATTTATTGCCAAAGATTTTGCGGGATATTGGGTACATCGATGGGAACATGAGATTAATTTTTTGTGGAATAGACACCTTATACATCACAGCAGCGAAGAGTTCAATCTTCCCTGTGCCCTGCGGCAGTCCATT
>MDTG01162801.1_pt1 | contig 10004 bp, 8 predicted proteins | sample 811421 | NCBI WGS metagenome assembly MDTG01 (sample SAMN05326645, study PRJNA326480) | marine metagenome | isolation source: seawater | place: Pacific Ocean: South East | collected 2011 | reverse complement strand
CCTCATATTCTTCTTTTTTTTCTGAATCTATTGAAAAAACAACCTGTGAGACATTTGAACTAAAAATTTTATGAATTAGCTTTTCATTTAATTTTGTTGCATTGGTAATAATTTTAACATCCATAAACTTACCCTCGACATATGACACAAAATCAAAAAAATCTGGATGTATTGTTGGTTCTCCTCTTGATCCAAAAGTTATAGCTTTAGTGCCTCCAGCTTCGCACTCATCGATTACCTTTCTGAAAAGTTCAGGATGCATTTTGCCCATATATTCTTTTTTGATAAATGATTTATCGCTTTGGAAACACATAGGACATTTTAAATTGCATGAGGAAACAGGTTCAATTAATACGTAGCAAGGAAAATCTGACCTAATTTTCTTTTTAGGAAAAACTTTAAATTCATATCTATAAACTAAGTATGAAAAAAATTCACTCTCAGGAATTTTATTTAAATAATTAAATTCTTGTGGAGATATATCTATTGGTAATGCATTTTTTTTTTTGTACTCTTCTTTAAATAATTTTAAAGCCTCTAAATTCATCTTATAACGTGATGAAGATATACTCTCTAAATGGTCAAGTTTTTCAGCATCAAACTTAAAATTATTATCTATAATATTAAAAAACTCTAAACCTCTTATATCTGATGTTTGTTTAATATCTCTTTTCATTTTTTATTATTTTTTAAAACCCTAAGACTTGCATTCCATGACATGCCTCCAACAGGACCAAATCCTCTATGCATTTTTGATGTAATATTTGCAATTTTGTCGGATACAAGTTTTATATTATTTTTTTGATAATTGAGTTTTAATTGAATCGCAGCACATTTTTCAAAATGAAAAGTTAAATGAAATAGTTCTTCTATAGTCTGTCCTAATATAATTACACCGTGATTCCTTAATATTATAACACGTGTTTCAGGTTTTAATTTGTTTGCAATTTTTTTACCTTCTTCTTGATTAATAGCCATAGCGTTGTAATCAACATACTCAACCGCTTTGTAAAAACGCATACTAGACTGGTTTAACTTTGTCAAAAAACCACTCTTTAAACTTGAAATAGCAACTGCATTTTCTGAATGAGTGTGCAAAACGGCTTCAGGTTCATATTTTGATAAATGAATGTTACGATGAATATAATACCCGGCTATGTTAACTTTTTTTAAAATTTTTTTTCTTGTCTCAAATAAATTTACTTTAATTAAATTACTGGGTGTTATTTCCTCAAATAAGTGAGCATGTTGATTTGTATAAAAACTTTTTTTATTTTTTGAAAGAATTGAAGCGTGATTAGCAGTCAAATCTCCTATTTTATGGTATGCTAAAATTTTGTAAAAATTTGATAGTTTTTTTTTAATTAATATATCTGACACAAACTAAATTCTTTTTTTACTTTCTCTATTAATAAACTTTATATTTTTTACATCAATCATTTTAATATCTTGATCGTTTAAATTTAAATTTTTTAACTTATTAAAATAAAAAATACTACCTAAACCAAAGAGGCATTTATATGTTGTCGCAAACTGATTATTTTTCTCCATCATATTATTTACAATAACAAATTTTTTTTTACTTTCATAAATAAAATTTGATTTATCTTTTAAAGCATAGACAACAAGATTATGAATTCCATGCAAAGCTTTTTCAACTAGCTCATTTATAAAATTTTTGGGTCTTTCCAAATAATCTAAATTAAAATACATCATGTAATCAATGTCTATTTTTGCAAATTTTTTATAAATATACTTGAGAACATTTCTTATGCTTAAAGATTTAATATATTCACTTCTCTGAACAAATATAAATTTATTACTCTTTATATAGAAATATTTGTTAAAATATTTTTTGTTAACTACCATTATTATTTTTTCGATATTATTATTTTTTTCAAGTTTTGAGATAAGTGTTTTATTAGTTTTAATGTACTTTTTAGACAAATTACTTAATCTTTTTCCAATAATACATGCATAAATTTTTTGGTTGTTAACTAAAAATTCATCTGGATACAAATTTTCATTTTCGATATTTTTCATTATCTTAATTACACCATCTAATCTTTTTTTGTTATTACTTTGATGTAAACCATGATGATGAAATACAGCAGCCTTAGGCTCATAAATAATTTGAAAATTTTTATTTAAATCTAATATCTGTTTTGCCCAAATTCTATCTTCTATATTGGTTGCTTTTTCGCTGAATGGATATTTTTTTAATAAGCTTGATCTAATTGCAGAATTTGCGTTGTGAAAAAAATAATCTTTTTTTTGAATTCTTTTATCATTACCAAAAACAATTTTTAAATCACGATAATTTTGCGATTCTGTATTATACATTGGCAATTGTTTTCCGTAGACAGCTGCAACTTTCTTGTTTCTTAATGGTTTAATTAAATTTGATAGCCAATTTTCATTTGTTGGAATACAGTGGGCAGATAAACAAACTACAAATTTTGATTTAATTTTTTTGGTTGGAAGATTAATTGCTTTACCGGGTATAAATTTTTTTATTTTAAATATTTTTGTCTCATATCTTTTTGCAATTTCAATTGTTCTATCAGTACTATTGTTATCAACAACTGCGACTAAAAAATTTTGATATTTTTGATTAAAAATTTTTTCTAAAGTAGCCTTAAGCCATCTATCCTCGTTTTTAGTTCGTATAATAATTAATGTCTCTATCATTTAATCAAAGTTAAAAGTTAATTTAGAAAATTGAATTTCTTCTAATTTTTTTATATCTATAATATCCTTAAATGATTTCACATTTTCATCAATGCTACAAATTGAGTTTTTAATAGAAATATTAGGATAAACTTTATTCATAAAATTTGAATCCGTTATTGGAAACTCTACTAATTTCACCTGCTGTGAAAAAACTTGAGCACAATACAAACTATATATAAAATTTATTGCTCCACCCCAGCAATGTATAATAATTTTATTTTTTTTCTTTTTATCGCATAAATGTCTATTTAATTTATTGAAGTCAAATATACTTAAATGCGATAAATCTGGGTTTACATAGTTAAATTTATAGAATTCTATTAAATTTATAAAATCGATATATGTATTGAAGTTTTCTCCATAAGAAAATTTTAGTCCATATTTTTTTAAATTCTTAAATTGAAATAATTTGTCTGTTTTAAGAATTTCTTCGATCCATAAAGGCTTAAAAGTCCTTATTTTTTTTAAAAATAAATTTAAATTTCTAAAATGTTCATTTTTTTCATAGGTATTTGCTATTAAATCAACTGCGAAATCATCTATTTCATTATTTAATAGTTCAATTTTTTTTAAAAAATTTTTGCTTGTTGCCAATCTTCCCTTAAATATTGATATGCCAATTTTTTTTGAGAAGTTCAAATCCTTTTTTAAGTCATTTATGTTACTTTTAATAGATCCTGCGCTAGCATAAATTTTTACTTTATTTGACAGAGGAAACTTCAAATTAAAATAATTTTTCATTATATTTGAATGATTTGTTTTGTACGCCTGAGCCAAAATATCAAAAATTGCCATCTCAATTCCAGAAATGACACTTTTTAATATTCCATTATCAAAAAAAAATTTGTTTTTTTTTAATTTATTCAGCTCTCTAATCGACTCAAAAAGACTCCTGTTTGATATAAAACGTGAAATATAGGATAAATTTATCTTAAATAATTTTGGAGAGTAAACCCCTACTAAAGTTTCACCATAGCCAATGATTTTCTTATTTGTAGTTATTTTGATAATTCCAAGAAACTTTTCTTTTTTGTATCCAAAATATTTTCCATCTCCAAATTTACTTTTTTGCGTTAGAGAAACTATCTGGTTAATCTTTATTTTTTGTTCCATCTGCCTGAATAGACTTTTCTAACTTCGATTTCGGCTTTAATAAGTTTTTTACTAACTTTTTGCATTGAAACAAATCTATCTACTTTAATTCTCAATTCCCTCAAATCTTTAGGTAAAATAGCAAATTTATTATCTCTACCTGGAAGATTGTTATCTACAGTAAAATGCTTTTCAATAAGATCGACTCCATATGGTAAGGAATATATGCTACTTAGAATGTCAGGAGTATGGTCACTCAGACCAATTGAATTACATATTTTTCTTAGATCATTAATTCTATTCAAATTAACATTTTCATCATTGCAAGGATATGCTGAAGTACAATGCATTATATGGGTCTTATTTCTTTTAAGAATTTTATAACTATTTTTGATTTCATGAATTGAAGCAGCACCAGTTGATAAAAATATTGTATTAAATTTTTTAGAACAGAATTTTAATAAATCTTTATTTCTATTTTCTGGTGAAGGGATTTTTATTTCTTTTAAGTTTAACGAGCTAATTAATTCATAGTCTCTATGATTAAACAAGCTAGTTAAAAATTTAATATTATTTTTTTTACATATTTTTAATAAAACTTGATAATCTTGTTTTTTAAGTTCTGCCTTTTCATAAATTTGTCTTCTGCCGTCCTTATCCCATGGTCCATTCTTTAAATTTTCAACTCTCCATGTTTGAAACTTTGCAAAATCAGCTCCCGCCTTACTTGCTTCAATTATCATTTTCTCGGCCAATTTAATGTTACCCATATGGTTCCATCCAATTTCAGCAATTAGTTTTATTTTTTTCATAAATGTCTGTTATTTAGAATTGTATAACATATTCGACCAATCTAAAAGGGAAGTCTTTTTTATAATCAATTAATTTCACTCCTGATTTTCTAAAAATTCTTTTCCAGCCATCAAATGACGTAAGGCCTTGATCTGTAAGACCATGAATTATTTCTTGGTAAAAGAGCATATGCATCCTTTTGTAAATTGGAATTTTTTGAAATTCTAAATCGGATGCTTTATTAAATTCCCCAAGTACAAAATAGCTGCCTGGAAATCTTTTTTTCATTTTTTTTAATATATTAATTACAGCTTCCTCTCCATCTATCAAAAATTCATGGAGTGCCATTATTGCGTTAAATGCTAACTTATCATTTGAGCTTTTTAATTTTGAAGAATATGTGGCTGGGTTCTTCATATCCCCATAGATTAAATCTATTCTAGATGAAAGTTTATTTTTTTTTACATTTATTTTTGCAACTTTAAGAGCTGATTTACTTATATCTAATCCAACTCCTTTAAAAGTTTTTTGTCTTTTGCAAAAATCTATTATGATATCACCGGAACCACATCCTAAATCAACAACGGTATCTACCTTTAGTGTCTTAAACTTATTTGCAACCCAGGAGTAATTTGCTTTACCAGTTAAAACACTCGATTTTGCAACTAAAGCACCATCTCTTAAAAAATCTTCACCATATTTTTTTTTATTTTTTAATGTATCAAGATAATTTGTGAGTAGAATATGATATGCTCCAACTGCACCTAATGACATAGCTCTGACCTGGTCAGAAAAAATTCTATCTCTTCCAATTTTTGTCATTTTGTACTTTTTACCAATTTTTTTTATTGAATTATCGCTATTAACTAAAAAATTAAGACCGTGTTCTAAGGCTAATAGATTTAATTTATTTTTTTTTGCTATTTGTAATGCGGTCATAGCTTTTAAAGATTTAAGGCATTCAAATACTCCACTTTCATGAAAACTATATAATAAAAATGAAATTGCATAACCCCTCCTGATAGACTGCGCCCAATGAGTTATATCACTTCCTAAGAAAGAATAGTCCTTTTTCACAACCTGAACCTCAATTTTTTATTATTTAAAAATTTAGAAAAATTATTCATAAATAAATTTACTTGATCAATTTTATATCTGGTATTAATTCCAGCAATATGAGGTGTGATTATAACATTATCGTATTTAAGTAAACTGAAATTTTTTTTAAAAGGTTCGTTTTGTACTACGTCCAATCCTGCTCCAGAAATAAAATTATTTTTAATTATTTTTTCTAAATCATTTTCATTTACTGTTTCTCCCCTTCCAAGATTTAAGAAAAAAGAATTTCTATGCATATTTTTAAAGATCTTTAAATTAAAAACCTCTTTTGTTTTTTTAGAACTAGGTAATAAATTAATTACAAAATCTTTGTTTTTTACAGCGTTATTTAGATTTTTTAAGCTATACGTATTTTTTAATTTTTTATTTGACTTTTTTTTTACTATAAAAATTTGCATTCCCATTGATTTACAAACCTTTGAAATTTTTTTTGCTATATTTCCATATCCAACAAATAAAATTTTTTTTTCAAAAACATCGTTCATTTTATGATAAATTTTATTATAAAAATTTCTTCCATGGTTTTCTTTGCCTCTGGAGTAAAGAGAATATTGAACTCCTCTAGATAAACAAAATAAAAAACTCAAAGCTGTAGCTGCAACAGAATTATCAAATAATTTTTTCGTATTACTTACTTTAATATTATTAGTTTTCGAATAATTTAAAATTTCTTGATTTATGCCGGTAGAACCATAATGAATCCATTTTAATTTTTTCATTTTTTTAAGAATATTCATATTAATTCTGTTGCCCCAATAAACGTGGATATCTTGGTAGGTTTTGTTATTTTTTATATTAGGATTAATTTTAATTATTTTAATGTTTTTGAATTTTTTTTTAAGCTTAACTAAATCCTTATTAGTAATTTTTTGAAAATCTAAACTACTAGAAAAAAGATCACATCCAATGAGCATATATATTTGAATTTTTGTTTATTTGTATTAAAGTGATCTATCATATACAAGCAATTTTAATAATAAATCATTATATGAACTTCTTATGCTTAATTCCCGCAAGATCTGGTAGTAGAGGAATAATAGATAAAAATATTAAGAAAATTAAGAAATTAACACTTATAGAGCACGCCTACTTGTTTGCAAAAAAATTTACTGACTTTGATAAAGTAATAGTAAGTTCTGACTCTAGAAAATATTTAAATTATTTGAAAAAATATAATTACAAGTATAATAATTTTTTAAGACCAAAATCACTATCAAGAAAAAATTCTACTGATCTTGAAGTGTTAACCTATGAATTAAAAAGATACGAAAAATATTTCAAAAAAAAATTTGATTATGTTGTATTTTTTCAACCAACCTCACCTATAAGGAAAAAATTAGATATATTAAAATGTATAAAAATAATTAAAAAAGAAAAGCCAGATGCGCTATGGACTATTTCAAAAATAGATACAAAATTTAACCCAATCAAACAATTGGTAATTAAAAAAAATCATCTAAAATATTACTCGAGTGAAGGACATAAATTTAAATCTAGGCAGCTACTTAACAACACATACATTAGAAATGGAATTGCATATTTTTACTCTAGAAAAACTATTTTAAAATATAAAAAAATATTACCAAAAAATAGTAGATATTATCTTATAAAATACAACTATGTTAATATTGATACTTACGATGAACTTAATTTAGCAAGAAAAATCTTTTAATGAAAATACTTTTGACAGGATGCGCTGGTTTTATAGGTTATCACTTAACCTCAAAACTAATTAGTGAAAACCACAAAGTAATTGGGGTAGACTCCTTGAATAAATATTACGATATAAATCTTAAAAAATATAGATTAGGCAATCTGAAAAAAAATAAGAGTTTTATTTTTATAAAAGATGCTCTTAAAGATAGAAACAAAATAATAAAGTTAATTAAAAAATATAAAATAGAAAAAGTTGTTCACTTGGCCGCGCAACCAGGAGTTCGTTATTCTTTAATAAATCCAAAATCATATATAGATAATAACATGTTATGTTTTTTTAATATTATGGAAGCTTGCAAATTTAGTAAAATAAAACATTTCATTTATGCAAGCTCTAGTAGTGTTTATGGTCTTAATAAAAGTCAAAAATTTAATGAAAATGAAAAAACCGAAGAGCCAGCACAACTATATGCAGCTACAAAAAAATCTAATGAGGTAATGGCGGAAGCATATTCTAATTTATTTAAATTAAAATTTACTGGTTTAAGATTTTTTTCGGTATATGGACCGGCTGGAAGGCCAGATATGGCAATTTACCTTTTTACCAAAAAAATTTTTGAAAATCAAAAGATTAAGGTTTTTAATTATGGAAACCATGCAAGAGACTTTACATATATAGATGATGTGGTTAATGCTGTTTACAAAATAATAACTAGAAATTTAAAAAAGAAAAAACTTCATCAAATTTATAATATAGCAAGTGGAAAATCTGAAAAATTGTCTAAATTAATAAATATTATTGAAAAGAAGCTAGGGAAAAAAGCTAAAAAGGTATTCTTACCAATTCAAAAAGGTGACATTATTAAGACATCCGCAGATATTAAAAAATTAAAAAAAGATTATAAATATAAGTCTAAAGTTAATATTGAGGTTGGTTTAACAAAATTTATTGACTGGTTTTTAAAATATATCAAAAATTAAATATATTAAAAATGAATACTTTGAAAAAAATAGCATCAGTTTTAACTGGTGGTCAGAAAATTAAAATTTTAATTCTTTTTTTTATGACAATCTTTTTAACTTTTCTTGAAATACTTAGTATTGGCTCAGTGCCGATTCTGGTTAGCACAGTAATTGCTGGAAATGCAGAATTTATTGGTTCAAATACATTAAATAAATTAATTTCTGGTATAGACTTTAAAATTATATGTTTATTTGTTGTTATAATTTTCGTATTGAAAAATTTATTTGTTCTATTTTATAATTATTTTAATTATAACTTAAACTATAATATTAATATCAATCTCTCAAAAAAAATTTTTAAAGAATATTTATATTCTGATTATTTAACTTTAAATAAAATAAAAACATCTGACATGATAAGAAATTTAACCACCGAAGTTGGTGGATTTGTTTCCTGTATAAATAATTTTATTGCAGTGTTTAGGGATACCTTTTTACTATTATCAATATTAATTTTGATAATTGCTATTTTAGACTTGAAATTTTTTCTAATATTTTCAGTCTTTTTAATTATAACTATACTATTTTATCTTGTTATAAAAAACTTTCTTAAAAAAATAGGAGAACAAACAGTTCTTCTCAGATCTAAATATATAGAAACAATTACAGATAGTTTTCAACTCATAAAAGAAATTATAATTAATGCAAAAAGAAATTTTTTTATTAATAAATATTATAAAAATTTAGAATTATCAGAAAAAAATAATTTAAAATCATTTTTTATATTTGCAAGTGGGAAAGCAGTTTTTGAGGTTATTGCTGTTGTAATGATGATATCAATTATTTTATTTTTATATAATAAAGAATATGAAATCACTTTTATCATTTCTTATCTTTCTTTAATTGGTATTTCAGTAATTAGATCAATGCCACTTTTTAATTCAATACTAACTAGTTTAAATAAGCTTGAATATAAAAAACCTTCTATTAACGTAATAATTAATTTAATTGAATTTACAAAAAATAATAAAGAAGAATTTTTAGCAATTGAAGATACTACGGAAAACGAAAAAGAAAAAATAGCATTTAATAAAAAAATAAAAATAAATAATTTAACATTCAAATATAATGATAATGTAATTTTAGATTCTTTGAGTTTAGAGATTAATAAAGGTGAAAAGATTGCTTTGGTTGGGCCATCTGGTTCTGGAAAGACAACATTAACAAATATTTTGTCAGGTTTAATAAAATTAAAGAATAAAGAATTATTAGTAGACGATGTTGCAATAACAGAGAACAATTATAAAAATTATAGAGAACTTATCTCACTAATGCCTCAAGAAAGTTATTTGATGAATGAAACTATTGAAAATAATATTTTCTTTGGAAACCATCAAGTTTCTAATACGAGAAAAATTCAAGAATTACTAAATACTGTAAATGCTATGAAGTTTATTAATAATCTAATTAAAAAAGAAAAGGAGATTATTAAGGAAGGTGGAACGAACATATCTGGTGGTGAAAAACAAAGGATATTGTTTGCTAGATCGTTATATAAAAAATTTGAGCTTTTAATTTTGGATGAACCGACAAGTTCTCTCGATAAAGAAAATTCATTTGAAATTGTAAATAATATATTTAAAAAATAT
>MDTG01114186.1_pt1 | contig 10004 bp, 10 predicted proteins | sample 811421 | NCBI WGS metagenome assembly MDTG01 (sample SAMN05326645, study PRJNA326480) | marine metagenome | isolation source: seawater | place: Pacific Ocean: South East | collected 2011 | reverse complement strand
TTAATAGACATAAATTTTAAATACACTCTATACGTGTTCGATGCTATATATGTACAAAATTAATATATTTCAATGAAAAAAATACTATTTAGAAAATTATTAGCAGATTGCTTAATATTTTTTTTTATATCACTTTTTAGTGTCAGTATAATCATCTGGGTATTCCAGGCAGTAAATTTCCTGGATATAATGATTGAGGATGGAAGAGATTATTTAATTTATATCAAATACTCCTTATTAAACTTTCCTAAAATTCTATCAAAAGTTCTACCCTTCGTATTTTTTTTTAGTTTTTTATATACAATTACAAGATACGAGCTAAATAATGAACTAATTATATTTTGGAGCTTTGGAATAAATAAAATTCAACTTATTAACTTTTTTTTTAAATTTTCAATAATTCTAACTATTTTTCAAATACTATTGACATCAGTAATTGTTCCAAAATCACAAGATTTGGCTAGATCATATTTAAGAACTTCTTCAGTAAACTTTTTTGAAAGTTTTATTAAACCAAGAAAATTCAATGACACTATTAGTGAACTAACAATTTACACAGATAAGAAAGATAAAGATGGAAACCTAACGAATATATATTTGAAAAAAGGAATGGCCTCCGATAATTTCCAAATTACCTATGCAAAAAAAGGAGGATTTAGAAATAGAGATAATAATCCAATCCTTGAATTATTCGATGGTGAAACAATAAGTGTAGCAAATAACAAAATTACAAATTTTAAATTTTCAAAATCAGATCTTAACTTAAAAGGCTTCAAGAGTAATACAATAACAATCATAAAAACTCAAGAAGTTACTTCAATTGAATTACTAAGATGTTATGTAAAATTAACAAATTTAAATTTAATATTTAAGAAAGTAAATGATACTAACTTCCTAAATTGTAAACTTAAAAATTTAAATAATATTACAAAAGAATTATATAAAAGATTTATAGTTCCAACTTACTTGCCAAATCTTATGTTAATAGTACTTTTAATAATTCTTAAATCAAAAGAAAATATAAAATATTTAAGTTTCAGATTATTGGTTTTTTTCGTTGGATTTTCAATAATTATTTTTTCTGAAATGGGAATGAGATTGGTTCAAAACGAACCTACTGAAAACTTAGAGATTATATTAACACCATTAATAATTATGATGTTACTTTATTTTTTTTACTTATTTAAATTTAAAATTTTAAAAAACTAAATGAAAACTTATACTAAATTTTTAACACAAATTTATTTAAAATCTTTTTTAAATATACTTCTAATAATGTTTTGTTTAATTTTTATTTTAAATTTTCTAAGCGAATTAGATTTTTTTAAGGTAATAGATGTAAATATTTTTTTTCCATTATATCTTTCATTTTTAAATGCACCAACTTTAATATTTCAAATGTTACCATTTGTTTTTTTGATATCTACTCAATTTTTTTTCAACACTTTAATAAATAAAGATGAAATTAATATTTTTAAATATTCTGGGCTTAAAAATTCAAAAATTCTATTAATACTAACTACTTTGAGTTTTATTTTAGGATTAATAATAATTACAATATTTTATAACCTTTCCTCTAATCTTAAAAATTTTTATTTAGAATTAAAATCAAATTATACAACAGACGGAAAATATTTGGCTGTGATAAATAAAAATGGTCTTTGGATTAAAGATATTAACAAGGATAATAAAACACTTATTATAAATGCAGAAAAAATTGAGCAAAATTTTTTAATTAACGCTTATATCTCTGAGTTTGATAATAATTTTGAGATAAAAAGAAATATTAAAAGTCCAAAAATTAATATTAAGAACAATGAGTGGCAAGTTTTAGATGCTCGTATATACAGTGAAAATAGTACCAAAAACTTTGAGTTAATAAGAGTAAATACTAATTTTAACTATAAAATAATTCAAAATTTATTTTCAAATTTGTCTTCACTTTCATTTCTTGAATTAATTGAACTAAGAAATAATTACAAAAAATTAAACTACTCTTTAACTGAATTGGACGTACATTTATTGAAACTGTGTTCTTATCCTATATATTTTGTCTTAATGACTGTATTTTCTAGTGCAATTATGCTCAATACCAAAAAATATAAGAGCAATCTATTCAAGGTCTCTATTGGTTTATTTTTATCTGTAGTCATCTACTACATAAATAACTTTTTTAACGTACTTGGTACTACTGAAAAAATAAACTTAGCTAGCTCTGTTTTTATACCTTTATTTTTTTTGATGATTGTCAACTTTATTATGATACGAAAAATTAATGAAAAATAGATTTTTTATAACAATTTTATTTTTATCCTATTTTGGATTTGTACCATTATTAGCAAATGCTAATGAACAATTTAATTTTAATATAGCTCAAATAGAAATTCAAGATAACGGCAATAAAATAATTGGATCCAAACGAGGAACTATTACAAGTAATGATGGAATTACTTTCACCGCAAACAAATTTGAATACGATAAAAAAAAGAATCTTTTAATAGCAGAAGGAAATGTTGAAATTGAAAATAAATTTGAAAATTACAAAATTTTTTCTGAGGATATATTATATTCTAAAAATGAAGAAATAATATCAACTAGTGGAAAAACTAAAATTTTTTTCCAGTCGAAGTACGAGGTGGAAACATATAATTTAAATTTTTTAAAAGATAACTTACTATTAACCTCAAACCAAAAAACCACTATTGTCGATATTATAAATAATACATTTTATAGTCTTCAGGAATTTAGTTTTTCTTTTAAGAGTGAAATTTTAAAAGGTAAGAAAATTTTAGCTAATCATGATTATAAACAACCGAATAACACAAAAATTTTTTTTGAAAGTGGTATATTTGATTTAAAAGATCAAAGTCATGTTGCTAAAGATATAGAAGTAAAATTAAAAAAGGATATTTTTGACAATTCTGAGAATGATCCCAGGCTTAAAGGAGTTTCCTCTGTAGGTTCAAAGAATATAACAACTATAAACAAAGGTATATTTACCAGCTGTAAACAAACTGAAAAATGTCCTCCTTGGGTATTAAAAGCTAAAAAAGTAAAACATGATAAGACAAAAAAATTATTAATTTACGATGGAGCAGTTTTAGAAGTCTATAATTTCCCAATATTGTATTTTCCAAAATTTTTTCATCCAGATCCAACAGTTAAAAGACAGTCGGGTTTTTTACAACCTAGCTTAAGTAACTCTAATATCTTGGGATCTTCGTTTAGTATTCCTTATTATAAAATTATTTCAAAAAATAAAGATATTACTTTAAGGCCTACTATATTTGAAAATGAGATTCAGATGCTGCAGAATGAGTATAGGCAAGTTAATAAAAATTCATCATTTATAGCAGACTTTTCTTATAATCAAGGTTATAAATCCTCTTTATCTAATAGTAAAAATAGTATTAGCCACCTATTTGCAAAATTTAATAAAGACCTAAGATTTGATAATTATATTACAAGTAGTTTAGATGTTTCTATTGAAAAGGTTTCGAATGATACATACTTAAAAGTATTTGATGGAAATATCGCTAAAACTCCAGTCACACCAAATAGTAAAGAAATATTAACGTCGGAAATAAAATTATTTTTAGATCATGAGGATTTCAATTTTAGCTCAGGATTCCAATCTTTTGAAAATTTAGAATTAAATAATACTGATAAATATCAGTTTGTATTACCTTATTATAATTTTGATAAAGATTTGTTTACAAATTTTAAAAAAGGCTTTGTTAATATTTTTTCGAGTGGAAGCAATGTCTTAAAAGATACTAATAATTTAGTTTCTACAATCATTAATGATATAAATTTTCAAAGTATAGATTTCTTTTCTAACAATGGTTTAAAAAATAATATAAATATTTATTTAAAAAATCTGAATATAGTGGCAAAAAATGATACAAAACATTCATCAAAAGCTGAATTAGAGTTAATGAGTCTTTTTGAATTTAATTCAAAATTGCCTTTATCCAAAGAAAGTTTAAAAAATAGAAGCTATCTTACCCCAAAATTATCTTTAAAAATAAATCCGGGTGATATGAAAAATTATAAAAGTGAGGAAAGATTTATAAATGCTGATAATATTTTTGCATCTAATAGATTGGGAATATCAGATTCATTTGAAGCAGGAGAATCAGTTACTATAGGAGTTGATTATAAAAAAGAGAGATTGTCTGATATTAATAAGTATTTTGAGATAAAATTAGCTAGTTCATTTAGACGAGAAAAAGAAGGATTTATTCCGAGTACAAGTTCGCTAGGTAAAAAAAATTCAAATTTATTTGGAAGTATAAATAATAGTTTTTCAGAGGTGCTAAAAATAGGATATGATTTTTCATTAGAGGAAGATTTAAATACTTTTGAATACAATTCTATTAATGCTGATTTTAATTTTAAGAATATATCTGCAAATGTTAATTTTATCGAGGAAACGGGCGCCATGGGTGGATCCAATGTCCTTGAAAATTCTATTAAAATGAATTTAGGCAATAATAACTTTTTATCTTTTAATACTAGAAGAAACAGAAAAATAAATTTAACTGAGTATTATAATTTCATATATGAATATAAAAATGATTGTCTAACAGCAGGTATAAGATATAATAAAACATTCTACGAAGATAGAGAGCTTAAACCTTCAGAAAATTTATTATTTACAATTACGTTATACCCTTTAACAACTATTGAACAAAAAGTAGCTGAATAAAAAAAGATTTGATGAAAAATAAAGTTTATATAATCTTATTTACTTTAGTATTTTTTTTTAACAATTTAAGTGCTTCAGAAAATAAAATTCTTTTTAAAATAGATAATGAAATAATAACAACTGTTGATATTTTAAATGAAATAAATTACCTAAATTCAATAAATAACAATCTAGAAGAACTTGAAAAAGATAAAATTTTTGAGATAGCAAAAAATTCGTTAATTAGAGATAAAATTAAAGAATTGGTATTATTAGAAAATTTTAATTTAGCTGAAATAAATGAAAAAGATTTTGAAAATTTGATTATTTCAAATTATGCAAGTAAGGGACTTAATACAATAGACAATGTAAATGAATATTTAAGAAATTATAATTTAGATAGTAGTAAATTAAAAAAAAAAATTTCAATCAATGCTATATGGAATCAAATGATTTTTGAAAAATTTTCTAAAAATATACAAATTGATTTAGAAAAAATTAAAGAAGATTTATTAAGTAATAATCAACAGAAGGAGTTTTTTCTATCTGAAATAGTTTTTACACTCAATGAAAATGAAAATTTATTGGAAAAATTTAGCTTAATTCAAGAATCAATTTCTGAAAAAGGATTTTCAAATTCTGCCTTGTTATATAGTATTTCTGATACCTCAAATAAAGGGGGTGAATTAGGTTGGATTTCCGAAAGCTCTATAAATGAAAAAATAAAAAAAGAATTAATCAAAATTAATGATAATGAAATTACTAAGCCAATAATAATACCTGGAGGTTTTTTAATATTAAAGATTAAAGAGTCAAGAATGGTTGAAAAAGAAATTAAGATAGACGAAGAATTAAAAAAAATTGTAAGAATAAAAACTAATGAACAATTAAATCAGTTTTCAAATATGTATCTTAATAAACTCAAAAAAAATATTATAATTAATGAATTATAAACCAATTATATTAGTAGCGGGTGAACCTAAAAGTATTTTTTTTGAAATTTTTTTTAAATCTATTAAAAAAAATAATTTTAAAAGTCCTTTAATAATTATTGGTTCATTAAAATTACTCAAATCTGAGATGAAAAAATTTAAATTTAAAAAAAAGATTAGAATATTACTTTCTGACTCTTTAAATGATTATGGATTAAATAATCAAACTATAAACTTGATTGATGTTAATTTTAATCCAAAAAAGAAAAATGATTATATAAATAATTGTTTTGATATTGCTTTTAAAATTATTAAAACTAAGTTTTCAAATAAATTTATTAATGGTCCTATAAATAAGTCAAATTTTTTAAAAAAAAAATTCTTGGGCATCACAGAATATATTTCAAATAAATTTCAAACTAAAGAAACAGCGATGTTAATATATAATAAGCATTTATCTGTAAGTCCTTTAACAACGCACTTGCCATTAAAAACAGTATCTAAAAAGATTAATCAAAAATTAATAAAGAAAAAAGCTAAAATAATTAATGATTTTTATATAAAACATATTGGTTTTAAACCTAAAATAGCACTAACTGGCCTAAATCCGCATTGTGAAACTATAGACAAATATAATGAGGATCAAAAAATAACTGCCCCAGCTATAAAATCACTTAAAAAAAAAGGCTATAGGATTAATGGTCCATTTCCTGCTGATACAATATTTTTAAAACAAAATAGAAAAAAATATAATGTTATTATTGGAATGTACCATGACCAAGTTCTTTCTCCATTTAAAGCCTTAAATGAATATGATGCAATTAATATAACTTTAGGCCTACCTTTTTTTAGAATATCTCCTGACCATGGGCCTAATCAAAAAATGGTAAATAAAAATTTGTCGAATCCTTTAAGTTTAATTGAATCAATCAAATTTTTAGAAAAAAGGTGATTAAAGCAAAAAAAAGTTTAGGTCAAAATTTTTTAATAGATCAAAATATAATTGATAAAATTATCAATACCGTAGAAGTCAAAGATAAAACTATTCTAGAAGTTGGACCAGGCACAGGAAACTTAACATCCTCTATTTTAGAAAAAAAACCAAAAAAAATTTTTGTTATTGAGAAAGATAGCTATCTATCATCTTTACTAAAAAAAAAATTTCAAGATAAATTAATAATATTTAATCATGATATATTAAAATTTAATGAAAATTTAATTTGTGATGAAAAATTAGTTGTTTTTGGAAATTTACCCTACAATATTTCAACTGAAATTTTATGTAAATGGATACTAAACATAGATAATAGCAGTATCTGGTTTAGTGATTTGGTATTAATGTTTCAAAAAGAAGTAGCTGATAGAATTATTTCAAATTATAATTCATCAAAATATGGTCGTTTATCAATATTAGCAAATTGGAGATTAAATATTAAAAAAATTATTGATATTAAACCAAATAGTTTTTCTCCAAGACCTAAGGTAGATAGCTCTTTATTGTTATTTTCCCCAAAAAAAAATTTTTTTGAATTAAAAAATTCATATAACCTAGAAAAAATTACAAGAATCTTTTTTTCACAACGCAGGAAAATGATTAAAAAGCCATTTAATCAAATTTTTTTAGATAAAAGTAAAAATATTTTAAATAAACTTAATATTAATGATAATTTACGTCCTCAAAACTTAGATTTTGAAACTTACTATAAACTTACTAGTGAATATGAAAAATTAAGAGGTTAATTTTTCAACATGATTTCTTATATATTCTTGATCGTAATCTTTTGATCCATTATTCATCTCAGCTTGAATTAGATTATAAATTCTAGAGTAGCACTTATCTAGGTTTTCATTTATCACTACATAGTCATAATTAATCCAATGAAGTAAATCTCTGTCAAATTGTTTCATTCTTTCTTCGACGATTAATTTGTCTTTCATGTCTCTATTCGACAACCTTTCAAATAATTCTTTTTTACTGGGAGGTAAAATAAAAAAAGTAATCAATTTATAATCTAATTTTTTATTTTTAATTTGATCTGCTCCTTGCCAATCAATATCAAATAAAACATTTTTACCTTTGTTTAACTTATCAATAACTGGTGTTCGAGTAGTTCCATAATAATTATTAAAAACTTTGGCATATTCTATAAATTCCTCATTTTTAATTAATCTCTTAAATTTTTCCTCTGACACAAAGAAATAGTCTTTGTTAGGAACTTCATTGGGACGGGGTTGTCTTGTGGTGTGGGAAATTGAAATCTCAAAATTATTTAATTTTGAAAGAAGATTTACTAGAGTAGTTTTGCCTGCTCCAGACGGAGATGACAAAATAATCATTGTCCCATCATTATTAGTGGGCATCAAAATAAATTAGTTAGCTTTTCCTTCAATAAATTTTACAGCATCGCCAACTGTTAAAATTTTTTCTGCTTCACTATCAGATATTTCGGATCCGAACTCTTCCTCAAAAGCCATTACTAATTCAACTGTATCTAAACTATCAGCACCTAAATCATCTATGAAACTTGACTCTTCTGTTACTTTTGCTTCATCTATACCAAGGTGGTCTGCAACTATTTTTTTTACTTTGCTTGAAACATCTTCTGACATATTAATCCTTTTTTGTTTTAAATTCTTATTAGTTTAAAAACTTGTTTTGTCAAGCCATATACATGCCTCCATTAACATGAAGTGTTTCTCCATTTACGTAATTAGATTGATTTGATGCCAAAAAAAGAACAGCATTAGCGATATCCTCTGGCTCTCCCAACCTTGCTGAAGGTATTTTTGAAACTATCATGTCTTTATATTTTTCATCAATCTTATCTGTCATAGCTGTTTTAATAAATCCAGGAGAAATACAATTAATATTTATATTTTTTTTTGCATATTCAATGGCTAAGCTTTTTGACATAGCTATAATCCCAGCTTTAGAAGCTGTATAATTGGCTTGACCTAAGTTACCAGTGTGACCAACAACAGATGTTATGTTAATAATTTTTCCTGATTTATTTTTTAACATCTTTTTAATTGCAAATTTACTTAATAAAAATGTTGAAGTAAGATTTATATCAATAACTTTTTTCCATTCTTCTAAACTCATTCTAATTGCTAAATTATCTTGAGTTATACCAGCGTTATTAACAATACAATCTAAACTTCCCCCTAGTTCACTTGTTGCATTTTCTATAAATTCTTCAATTTTGTCATTTTGTGAAATATCAAACTTAATTATTTTAATTTCTTTTACTCTTGATTTTAATTCTTCTAACTTATCTATTTTGGTTCCTGAGGCTACTATTTTTGCACCACAATCATTTAACATTTTTACTATTGAATTTCCAATGCCTCCTGATGCTCCTGTAACAATAATTTTTTTACTTTTTAAATCATTCATATATTAAGTTCTTTTATATCAGTCTCATTATTAATTGAATTAATTTTTACATTTTTATCAATTCTTTTAATCAAGCCAGACAACACTTTTCCAGGTCCAATTTCAATAAAGTGATTAACATCATTATTGATCATATTTATTACACTTTCTCTCCACCTGACTCTTTTTTCTATTTGATCAATTAATAACTTTTTGAGTTCGTTTTTATTAGGTATTTCATTAGCTGTAACATTCGAAATAAGCAAGTTTTTTGCATCATGAAAATTTGATTTCTCAATTTCTTTTCTCATTATATCGGTTGCTTTACTCATTAACTTACAGTGGAACGGAGCACTAACTGGAAGTTTAATATTCTTGATGCTGTTAGATTTTAATACAACAATTAATTTTTCTAGATCAATATTTTTTCCACTTAACACAATTTGACCCTCAGAATTATCATTGGCTATTTGAACTGAAAAATCATCTTTGTTATCATCTAATATATTTTCAATAATTTTTACTGTTGAACCTAGTACAGCCAGCATACCACCCTCTCCTTTTGGAACTGCATTCTGCATTGCATTACCTCTTATTCTAAGAAGTTTTATTGTATCAGAAAAACTTAAATAACCAGCTGATGACAAAGCAGAATATTCTCCTAATGAATGCCCAGCAAAGTATTTCGCTTTAAATAAATCAATATTAAATTCATTTTTAATAACATTAAAAATTGAATAGCTAATTAAAAATATAGCAGGCTGGGTATTTATTGTTAAATCAAGTTCTTCCTTTGGGCCATTCAAAATAACCTTTGATAGAGAAATTCCCAATACATCATCTGCTTCATTAAATAACTTTTTTACTGAATTATATTTTTCATAAAACTCTTTTCCCATTCCAACTAATTGAGAACCTTGACCAGGAAAAATTACTGAAAACATCTAAAAAAACCTTTTTTTTTGTCCATTTTGCTATTGTAATTGAAGATTTATAATAGTATATC
>MDTG01083461.1_pt1 | contig 10004 bp, 9 predicted proteins | sample 811421 | NCBI WGS metagenome assembly MDTG01 (sample SAMN05326645, study PRJNA326480) | marine metagenome | isolation source: seawater | place: Pacific Ocean: South East | collected 2011 | reverse complement strand
TATTATCCATGAGTTTTTCTCTTGGTGGATATGTATAAGGTTTTAAATCTCTCTCTGTAACCTCATAATCACTTACCGAGTCATCAAGCATCCCAACCATATCCTCAGCATTAATGCCCAAATTTACTTTTAAGTTAAATCTTCTCTCATCTGACTCTTCCAGCTCGTCATAAGAGTAAAAAGAGGAATACTCCGCTCCAGGTTCTCCCCAAAAAATTAGAGGAACTTTAGTCATTAAAGATACATGCATTGGATAAGCAAAAATACCTGTGTGACAATGCCAGCAAAAGTCACCTCTTCTGACAAGTGACTCAAACATCAATTTTTTTACAACATTCCAATTAGGGGAGAATCTAATTACATCAACTCCTAATTTCTTAAATGTTTTATTACAATTTTCTTCAACTTTATCTCTCATAAATAAATGGTCAAATCTTACAACTAAACATTTCAAATTTAATTCTTTTACTAAATAGTAAAGTGTAAATGTTGAGTCCTTCCCACCAGAAAATGGAACAATACAGTCATAATCGAATTTACCCTTATATTCTTCCACTAAGGTATGGAGTTCTTTTTTACGCTCAATCCAATTAATTTCTTCTTTTTTAAATTCTATTTGTTTACAAACTGAGCAGGATCCTAAATTATCAAATGATAAGGACTCTGCAGTTTCAGGCATTACACATTTTGTACACAATTTCATATTATTAATTTAATCTACCTATTCTTTTGTTTATAAAAGTTGTTTTTTTTATTTCACTATTAAACATATTTAATTCAATATTATTTTTTAACAATAAACAAGTTTCTTCAAATGCTTTAGCGTATTTATTTATGTAAGCATCATTATGAGCCGTGCAGGCATAAAATACATTATTTGCAAGAAAACCTTTTTTTAACATTTCCTCACATATAAAATTAATAAATTTTTGGTTGTTTTGATCCTCAAAATAAAAATTGGATAAAGCAGGAATACCTTGTATCTGGTAATTAAAATTACATTTTTTAAAAACTTTTGACCAAATTTTTCTAATTTTATTTCCATTATGAGTAATTTTTTTCCAAGACTTTTCTTTCTTCATAATTTTAAGAGTAGATAAACCAGCTACATATCCAATTCTTTCCGTCCAAAAAGTACTACTAATAAAAGTACTTTCTATTGAATTCATTATTTTTCCTTTTCCTAATACAGCATTAATCGCATAACCATTACCGAGTGCCTTACCATAAATAATCATATCAGGAATAACATTATATTTTTTGTATATACCTCCATAAGCTTCTCTGAATCCAGAAGTGCACTCATCAAATATAAGTACAATTCTCTTTTTTTTTGTTATTGATCTAACTTTTTGAATAAAGTTATTAGTTGGATAAATATTCCGAACAACTTCCATTTTAACAGCTGCTATTTCTCCATCATATTTATTTATCAAGTCATTAAACTGGTCAATATCATTATATTTAAATGCAAATGTTGTATTCCTTAAGGCCTTAGGAACGCCATTTGGATCAAGCCCTGCTAAAATATTGCCATTAAGGTTATTTTTGGATTGTAAATTTGTAGATAAATACCAATCATGCCAACCGTGATAACCACAAATTAGAATTTTATCTTTTTTTTTGTAAGAGCGAGCAATTCTAACAGCAACTGAATTGGCCTCACCTCCAGATCTAGTAAATCTAACTTTATCTGCCCAAGGATTTAAATTTATTAGCTGCTCGGATAAAAGTACCTCCTCTGGTGAATTAAGAGTAGACATATTTCCTAGTTTTATTTTTTTTACAACTTCTTGATCTATTTCTTTTCTAGAGTAACCTAAAGAATTAGTCCCTACACCCATATAGCTAAAATCAAGAAATTTGTTTTGGTTTAAATCCCATACTTTACAACCTTTAGTCTTATTAAAATAAGTTGGCCAATATTCTTTTAAAAATCTATATGGGTGCTTAGTAAGTAGCATATTCCCTCCAGCTATAGTTTTCTGGGCCCTAATCCAGAGCTTAGCTCCTTGACTCTTTTTTGATAATTTATACATATATTTTTTTTTTATTATCAATAAATTTAATATTTCTTTTTAAAAGTTTAAGATCATTAGGAGTATTTAAGTCACAAACCCTATCAAAAGGGATATGGAATATTTCCATTTTATTTGAATAAAACGAATTATTTTTAAAAATATATTTTGAGTCAGACCAATAAAACATACCCGCATCACAGAATATATCTGGATAATTATTAGATTGTAATTTTTCATATTCTTTAAAATAAAGATGCCAATACTTATTTTTTTTAAAAAGTGCTTGAAATGGTGGTAAATTATAATCAGTAACTGATATTAGAGAACTACAATTACTTTTTTTAAATTTTTTAAAGCTTTTTCTTAAATCATTAATTGTCAAAAGTAATGCTGTGGGATAGATACAGCAAAAATTTAAATTTTTTGATTTTAAATTTTTAAGCACATCTTTACATACTTGAATTACGGTAGCTTTATCAGATGATAGTTTTTTACTTCTTTTATGAAATTCAGCTCCCTCTTTTGTAATAATATTTTTAACGTCAAGAGACTCTGAACTCACAATAACTTTTTGAAAGATTTGAGATTTTAGAGCTTTTCTCACTACCCAAGATATTATTGGCTTATTATTTATATTATAAATATTTTTTTTGGGGAGCCTTTTAGAATTCAATCTTGAAGGTATGATTGCAATAGTATTATTCAAAATCATTGATATGCAAAATTTGATTTGCAAATATGTCCTTATTTAATTTTTTATCTAATATAATATCTAAACTACTAGGGGGTATTCCATATCCTGGTCTTTTGTATTTAAGCTTCATATCTTTTACATATGTGCCTTTCTTGTAATCTAAAGCTGAAAAAATACTTCTTCTTACTTTTAATCTTTTTTGCTTTTCATCACTTGTAAATACACGTCTAGAGGAGCCCATAGCTATTTCTATTTCTCTAATTTTATAAATAAAATTTTTCATATCATCTGGTTCTAAAGACATAATATGTTCGACTCTTGGTGTAGTTCTATCTAGAGTAATTGTTTTTTCTAATAAATTAGCTCCTATAGCTACAGCTGCTATATCCATATCAAAACCAACTGAATGATCTGAGTAAGCAACTGGGCATTCAAATATATTTTTTAATGACTTTATCATTTTGAGATTAATAGATGCAGGGTTAGCAGGATAACCTGAAGGGCAATTATGAATAATAATATTCTGATTTCCCTCACCTTTTATGATATCAATTGCGTCAGCTATTTCACCGATTGTTGAATTACCAGTATCTAATTGTATTGATGTATTAGTTTTTGCGACCTCTTTAAGAAAAGGAAAGTAATTAACATCTGCTGATGCTATCTTAATTGAGTGACAACCTACTTTTTTTACAAAGTCTAAACCGAGTTCATCACCTATTGTCGCAAAAAATGTAAGACCTAAATTATCTGAAAAGTCTTTGAGTTCTGCCCATTGCTCAAATGAGAGGCTCCTCCTTACAAAAATATCATAAAGATTTTCAGATACTTTTTTAATCTCGTTAGTCTCTTTGCTTATAAGAATATCAAACTCAAATTCCATATTCTTATCTGCGATTAACTCGTCAGGATCAAATATTTGGAATTTGACTGCATCGGCTCCTGCATCAGCTGAATATTTAATTAATTTTTTTGCTGACTCTATACCATCATGAGTCGCACCAGCCTCAAAAGTTATAAAACAAGGGTAATTATCTCCTATAAATTTTTTACCAATTTTCATTTAAATAAATTTCCAATTTTTGGGATTAATAAGTTTTTCATCATTTATATTAATTTTCTCTAATTCTTTCAATAAATTTTCATCGATTAGTTCTTTTTCAATACAATCAATAATTTTTGAAAGCTGAACGCCATTATCTATACCAATGACAACATTACTTACAAGTTTTTCACCAAAAACAAAAGACAGGCAAGACTGTAATGGATTCAAGTTATTTTTGTTGTGCCAAGTTATCCATTTTAACCATATTTTTTTCCAAACATGAAACTTAACTGGTAAATTATCTAACGAATTTTGTAATAGTAATCCCTGAAGAAAAATTGATCTAGCATGAAATTGTTTATTGTCATTATTTATTTTTTTTAACCATCCAGTTTTCTTTAATCTTTGATCAAATACACTAAAAGGACCTTGAATAATATCAAAATCATAGTCATAAAATTCATTTAAATCATTTGGTCCATATATAGATAATCCAATTTTTTTAATTTTTTTTTTCTGCTTCAGTTCTTTAAATACTTGCATAATATATTTTGAAAATTTTGATCTTAATATGGATGTATCGTGGATCATTAAACAATATATTTTAGTATGATTTAAAGTTTTGAAAATTTCTTCAAATTCTAAATCAATGCTATTATTTTCTAAGTTTTCAAAATTAAAATTTTTTAGGGATAATTTTGTTATTATATTAAAATTATCTAAATTTTTGTAAGTACTTATTAATTGATGAGCGTTTGAATAATGATTAGAGGTATCAATGTAGCTTATTCCAAGTTCATGACATTGATTAAGGATATTATGTAATTTATATGTAGATTTTTCTCGAACAATCCCATATTTGATATTGTTCTGAGCAGTACCAATAATAATTTTATTTAATAACAAAATACTGATTTATTTTTCTTGATACAAACTCTACATCACTATTGGTCATGGTGAAATGTAAAGGTATTGAGAGTGCCTTCTTTGAGTATAATTCAGCATTTTTGAAATCGCCTTTTTTAAATCCAAATTTTTTATAGTATGGTTGCAAATGGATTGGAAGATAATGCAATTGAGATTTAATATTAAATTTATCTAAAAAATTAATCAAATCAAAATTATCAATCCTTGTATTATTTTTAATTAAAATTATGAATAAATGGAATGAGCATTTATTGCCGTTTTCTATCTTTTGAGTTTTAACAAATTTATTTTTCATAAGAAACTTATTATAAGCTTTTGCTAATTCATTTCTCTTTTTTACAAACTTATTTAGTTTTTTTAGCTGACTATATCCGAGAGCAGCATTAATATCTGACATTCTATAATTAAAGCCAAGGTATGTTTGTTCATAATACCATCTTTCAATTTTTTTTGTAATGGGTGATTTAACATCTCTTACTATACCATGAGATCTATATAAATTTGCTTTTTCAAATATCTTTTTATCGTTAGTGTGTAATGAACCACCCTCTCCTGTTGTTATCATTTTAACTGGATAATAGCTAAAAATAGTTACATCAGAATATTTACACGATCCAACATTACTATCTAAATATTTTGCTCCCAACGCATGAGAAGCATCTTCAATGATTTTAAATTTATATTTTCTTGATAAGATTTTTATCAATTCCATATTACATGGATTTCCGCCCAAGTGGACAACTGTTATTATTTTTGGTAAGCAATTATTAATTTTTGCTTTGGCTAATTTATTTTCTAAAAATTTTATTGATATATTAAACGTATCTAAGTCGATATCTATAAAATCAACCTTCGCGCCGCAATACAAAGCACTGTTAGAAGATGCCACAAAAGAATTTACACTTGTCCATAAAATGTCATCTTTACTTAATCCTAAAGACAAACAAGCAACATGAAGAGCAGAAGTTGCAGAATTTAATGTAATTGAATAATTTGATTTAGTGTATTTTGATAAACTTTGTTCAAATTTCTTATTAATTGATCCTTGTGTTAAAAATTCTTTAGATAAAGTATCTTTTACAAGATTGATATCGTTTTTATCTATAAACTGTGTGCTATATTTATTTACTCTCATTAAAATTTTTTAACATTTTAGTAAATTTATTTGTAGATAATTTAGATGTATTATCAGAGCGATACTCAAATCCTATTTTTACTCTTTTTCCTTTTTCATTTAGTGATGTTTTGGAAAAGTCTAATTTATGGTTAAATTGAATAGAGGGTTTTATTAAGAAAAAATCTTTAAATTCGATAGTATTGATACTATCATCTGAGGGGCACATAATCTCATGCATTTTTTCACCAGGTCTTATTCCTATTATTTTTCTTTTGAGTTTTGGAGCTAGAATATTAGCAATTTCTTTGACAGTAATTGATGGAAGTTTTGGTATAAAAATTTCTCCCCCTCTCATTCTTTTAAAAGATTTAATAACAAAGTCTACTCCTTGATCTAGTGTGATAATAAAACGACTCATATCTGGATTTGTGATAGTAAGATATTTACTTCTATTTTCTATTTGAGATAAAAAAACAGGAATTACTGATCCTCTAGATCCAAAAACATTGCCATACCTTACAACAGAAAATTTGATTTTTTTACCACCTACGAAATTATTTGCAGCAATAAATAGTTTATCACTTGCAAGCTTAGTTGCCCCGTATAAGTTTATTGGATTGGCTGCCTTATCAGTTGAAAGGGCTATTACTTTTGTAATTTTTTGTTCAATAGACGCTTTAATAACATTTTGCGCACCATTGATATTTGTTTTTATACATTCTGTGGGGTTATATTCTGCTACGTCAACTTGTTTAAGTGCTGCTGCATGTACGACATAATCACATCCCCACATAGCTTCATTTAGCCTATTAATATCACGTACATCACCAATAAAAAATCTTAATATATCAGAATTGAATTTTTTTCGCATGATACTCTGTTTTAGTTCATCTCTAGAAAAAACTATAATTTTTTTTGCTTTAAACTTGCTGAGTAACTTTTTTACAAATACTTGACCAAATGATCCAGTGCCACCTGTTATTAATATCGTTTTATTATTGAACATTTTAGTTTAACTTAATTGAATTGAATATATATACAAACGTTTTCGATTAATTGTAAGTGAAAAAAATTTGTTTTATCCCAGATTATGATAATAGCACCGGTAGAGGGCACCTTGGTAGATGCATTAATCTGTCAAAAACATTCAAAATAAATAATTGGAAGACTTTTTTTTTCAATGAAAATAAAAGTAAAGCCACAGAAATAAATCAAGAAGTATCATTTCTTAAGAAAATCACAAATTACTATTTTGATTTAATATTCATTGATAGTTATAAATTAAATAAAAAAAAAATAAATTATTACAAACAGTATACAAAAAAAATTTGTATAATTGATGATTATGGAATAATAAAATTTAAAACTGATTTCTATATAAACTACTCTTGTCTTATTCCAAAAAATCCAAATAAATATAGAGGAATTGTGAAACTTTTAGGTTTAAACTATCTAATTTTAAGACCAGATGCGAAAAAAAATAATTTAATTAAAAAAATTAACCTTCAAAAAAATTTCATTATTACTATTTTTTATTCTGCTTTATCAAGTTATAAATTAATTAAATCTACCTTGGATAGTTTGGAAAAAAGTAAATTTTACAAAAAAATGAAAATTAAAATAATTATATTGAATGAAATGAACGTAAATAGGAAACAAATTTTAATTTTAAGAAAAATTAAAAATGTCAAATTAATTTTTAATCCGAAAAAAATAGATTATTTTTATAGAAGTAGTTATTTTTTTATTGGGAGTTATGGTTATTCTTTTATAGAAAGATTAGTTTTTAAAACTATAAGTATAAATACCATATTTGTTAAAAATCAAAATCAAAATTACAATTTTTTCAAATATAAAAAATTAAATATTAATTTAAAAAATACATTAGATATTTACAAAAAAATTGATCAATTAATTATAAGACCCGATATCATAAATCAAATACAAAAAAATAAAAATTTACTGATTAATAAAAATTCGAACCAAAGTATTTTTAATATTTTGACTAATTAAATAAATTATTTACTGAAAATGCCTCTGCGTAATTTGTTCCAATTTGTGCTCCCCTGTATTGAGCACTTATATCAATAAACTTTTTAGATCTCATATGAGGAAATTTTCTATTCTCATATCTAAATTTGCCTATTGCTCTCTTTTTTGCTTCAATATCCTCTTTCAATAAAATGCTAAAAAAATTTGGATCAAATTGATTTGGCCTATTAAATGATGTGCTACTTAAAGTTTCACAAGAAAATAAATCAATAAGTAAGCCATCTAATGGTCTAGTAGCCAGCAAAGCTGCCTCAAAGCAATATTTGTGATCTATATTTGTACAATATTTATGGTGAGTAAAAACAGCGTCAGGATTAAAGTCTTTTAAAATTTCCGTAAAAAATTTAGCTAAATTTAGTAATGGTTCAGAGTCAAATGCATTGTCTTTAAAATCCCCAATTAAAATATTGTTTTTTTTTATTCCCAAAATAGAGCATGCTTCTATTAGATCTTTAATATGATTTTCACTTTCCGATTTTATTGGAATAGACCTACTTGATAATCCTTTTGAAGCTATAACAATTTTTACATCAATGTTGAACCTTCTCATTTTGTGAATTGTTCCCCCTGCGGACAGGGTTTCATCATCTGGATGAGCAAAGAAATATAATACTTTTTTATAATTAAATTTATTTTTCAAATTTTACCTTTTAAAAAATTTTAATAAATTTAGTCTAATTAATTAATTTTTAAAGTATAAAAATATAAGGTTAAGTTTCAGTAAATGTTAAGTAAATTAAAGCTTTATTTGAGGATAATAATTGACTCAATTAGAATTTTATTACTCAAAGAGGAAATAGGAAAAAAAAAGTATATATATTTAAAAGAATTTTTCTTATGGAATTTATTTAAACTAAATAAAGTTATTCTTAAAAAATTTAAATATCAATATGAAATAACAATTAACAAAATAGGTGAAGTAATTTTAAATGAAAATAATGTAAAAATATCAATCAATCGAAATAATTTACAACTACTTCATAGAAACTCACCTGATAATCTTTTTTATAGCGATATACTTATAAAAAATTTAAAATTTTTTGAAACGAAAAATAATTTAAATATAAAAAATATAATAGACCTAGGTTCGAATATTGGGACTATGACATTTAATTTAGCACGAGCATATCCTAATTCTAAAATAGTATCTATCGAAGGGTCTCAAGATAATTTTAATGTACTCAAAAAAAATTATGAAATACAACAAATTAATTTAGAAAACGTTTTTATAGAAAATTTAATAATAGGACCAAAAAATAAAGAAATTTATTTTTCAGAAGGTATGGGAGAAAAATCTCAAATTGTAAGTAAAGATATTAAAAATTTCGACACAATATCTAGAATGAAAAAAAATAAAATTTATAAAAATATTGTCGGATTAGAGGATGTAATTAGTAAATATAACATAGATAGTATTGACTTCTTAAAAGTAGATATAGAAGGCTCTGAAATATATTTATTTAATTCAATTTTTGAAATAAAGCCAAAAGTTCTAGTTATGGAATATAATTTCCAAAAAATAGATTTAAAAGATCAACTCATTTTTTTTAAAAGACTAACAGAACTTAATTATGAATTTTTTGAAGAAAAACTTCTCAATAAAATAGATAATATTGAAGAATTTCTCTTAAAAAACAAAAAAGTAGATATTTGGATAGCAAAGAAAAATTGAAAAAAAAGAAGAATATACTTTATGTCTACACTAGTGGTAGAAGTGTCAGAAATAACAAATATCGGCCAAAAGAGTTTTTTTATGGATATCATGCATTAAAAAAAAATAATAATTTATCAGTAGATTTTATTGAGATTGATAATCTTTTCGACAAAAAAGATTATTTTTCTTTAAATACTCTCTTTTTTAAAATTAAAGATACTTTTTTTTTAAAATATTATGGAATTGGTTTTAGGTCTCATCAACTAATAAAGCACCGTGGTCTATTAAAGAAATATGATGTGATAATTGGTACTAATGACTCTATTTCTTTAGGATTAATGGAAATAAAAAAAAAATTTAAACATCAATATAAAATTATATATTTGAATATGGGTCTAACAAATAATATTAATATTTTAAAGAATAATAAAAGAAAATTCTTATTTATAAAAAGGTATTTTGACTCAAGATTTAAACTATTTCATAAAGTTTTA
>MDTG01302852.1_pt1 | contig 10005 bp, 10 predicted proteins | sample 811421 | NCBI WGS metagenome assembly MDTG01 (sample SAMN05326645, study PRJNA326480) | marine metagenome | isolation source: seawater | place: Pacific Ocean: South East | collected 2011 | reverse complement strand
TTTATCTTCAATATGTCCATCAAGATCACACAAAAAAAAGAATGAGTCGAAAGAGTTTTTTTCTGGATAACTTTGTAATTTAGTTAAATTTACACCATTAATAGCAAAGCCCCCTAAAGATTGATACAGAGCAGCTGGTTTACTTTTTAATTTAAATAAAAAAGAGGTTATATATTTTTTATTTTGAAACTCAGGTTGTGTTAAATTTTTTCCCATGACTAAAAATCTGGTTAAATTTCCAGACTCGTTTTCAATATTTTTTTGAATTATTTTTAATCCGTAGGTTTCAGCACTTAAAGTAGATGCTATTGCAGCTTCATCTTTTTTCTTATTTTTAGAGATCATCTCTGCTGATCCAGCAGTATCTGCTCGTATATGTTCATAAAATTTATTTTTTTTAATAAATTTAGAACACTGTGATAATGCTTGTGCATGGGAAAATACATTTTTAATATCTGATATTTCCGCTCCTTGTTGACCTAATAAATTATGTTCAATTTTTTGAAAATATTCAGAATGAATATTTAATCGATATTTAAAAATTAAATATTCAATTCCAATATTGCCGGTAATTCTATTAGATTCGGGGATTACAATTTTTGTATTTTTTTCTTCAGAGGCTTTGACAAAACATTCATCAAATGTTTTACATGGAATAATTTCTGCATTGGGATCAATAGCTAGGGATGCTAAATGAGAATAAGCTCCATAAGATCCTTGAAAATAAATTTTATTCATTACTATTTATATTTCAAAATTTTTTTTATGGCTAGATAATCTTCCTCTGTATCTACTCCGATTGGAGATTTTGTAGCGAGCGCGACATTAATAATTAAGTCGTTATCTAATGCCCTTAATTGCTCAAGCCTATTCTCTAACTCATTTTTAGTTTGCTTAAATGATATAAATTTTTTTAATGTTTGTATTTCATAACAATAAATACCAATATGATGGTAGATATCTTTTTTTTCTGAATTTTGAAGATTTCTCATAAATTTTTCTGCCTCAGGAAAAGAATTTTCTTCAAAAGGTTTTTTTATTTTTACTTTAACTACATTTTCATTTTCGTACATTTCATGTCTTTCTATATATGATGCCAAAGTTCCGATTTGAGACTTAAAAGACTTCATCTTATTATCTAAAACTTTTATATCATTGATATCAATATCTGGCTCATCTCCTTGAACATTCATCACATAATCGATGTCTTTTAAATTTAACAATGTTAGGGCCTCAAAAATTCTATCAGTTCCTGTTTTGTGATTTTTAGATGTTAATATAGCATTTCCACCATTATTTTTAACATCATCTATAATCTCTTGATCCTCAGCAGCAACCACAACTTCACCAATTTCAGCACTTTCCGCTCTTTTAAAAACATGTGTAATTATAGATTGCCCATTGATTTTCAGTAAAGGTTTTCCTGGCAGTCGAGAGGCTGACATTCTAGATGGTATAATTATTAATGTTTTCATATGTTATTTATATTTGTTTAGATTATAAAGAGGGGCAAAATTGTACAGCAAAATGTAAGAAATTTTAAAATATTAGTGTTATAGGTTGATTATATAAATTAATAATATGGATTCATTTGAAATTAATAAAATTGTTGCTGCAGTTCTTTTAGTAGCTCTACTAATTATTGGAATTGGCAAATTATCAAACGTCATATTTCATGTAGAGAAGCCAGAAACACCTGGTTATGCAGTTGACATCGAACAAGCTGTTAAAACAACAGCAGAATCTAGCTCAGAAAAAATGGAGGAAAAGGTCGATGTGGCTGCTTTGATGGCAATGGGAGATATTGCTATTGGAGAAAAAGTTTTTAAAAAATGTGCTGCCTGTCACTCAATTGTTAAAGGAGGAAAAAATAATATTGGTCCTGCATTATATAACGTTGTTGGTAGACAGATAGGATCTATAAGTGATTACAAATATTCAAAAGCGCTCTCTGAATACGGAAAAGAATGGACACTTGAAGAATTAAATGGCTATCTAATAAAGCCAGCCAAATGGATAAAAGGAACAAAGATGGCTTTTGCTGGATTAAGGAAAGAAAAAGATAGAGCCTCAGTTATTTTATATTTAAACCAGAATTCGGATAATCCACTACCATTACCTTAATTTTCCAAAACAATATAACAAAATACTTTTTTGCACGTGGACTCTATTTAATGCCTGCAACCATACTTTAGAATTCATACTTTTGAAAACACTTTCATCAACCTCAGGACCTCTAGGCAAACAATGTAAAAAAGTACAATCTTTTTTTGCATAACTCATCAAGTTTTTATTCACTTGAAATTTCTTAAAGTCATTAATTTTATTTTTTTTATTAACCTTATCATTAAGAGATATAACCTTATCTGAAAATATGACATCTGCATTCATTACTGCTTTTTTTGGATCATTAAAAATATTAACTTTTTTATTTTTGTTTTTAACCCAATCCAAAACAAATTTTTTAGGCTCATATTTTTTAGGACAACCAATATTTAATTTAAATGAAAATTTTACAGAAGCTGCAATCAAACTATTCAAAACATTATTTGCATCTCCTATCCAAGATATATTTAATTTAGAAATTTTTTTTTTTTTAATTTCCTCAACTGTAAATACATCTGATAAAACTTGTGTTGGATGAGATGATGGAGACAAACCATTGATAACAGGTATTGATAAATATTGTTTAAACTTTTCTATTTTTTTATCACTGTCTGTTCTCAACATAAAACCATCACCGTAAGTAGACAATATTTTAGCTGTATCTTCAATTGATTCTCCACCTTGTCCAAGATGTAATTCATTAGATCGCAAAGTGATTGTCCCCCCGCCTAATTGCTTTATTGCTAAATAAAAACTTAATCTTGTTCTTAAGCTTGATTTTTCAAACATTTGAATTAAGAGCTTGCCTTTTAAGGGGGATTTAGGATCTTTTTCTAAAGTATTTAAATTTTTTCTTAATTTTTTTCTTTTTTTTGCATCATCTAATATTCTTCTCAAATCTTTTAAAGATATATCTTTTAAATTAATAAAATGTTTCACAAATCTAATATTCAGAACAAACTTTAGTAATTATTTTTAAAGCTAGATCTATTTCTTTTTTCTTAACATTTAAAGGGGGCAATATTCTTACTACATTTTCAGCAGCTCTAATTGTCAAAAGTTTATTTTGTGTCAATTTATTAATAAATTTTCCTAAATCTACTCTAACTTGAATACCTATTAATAAACCGATACCTCTAATTTCTTTTATAACTTTTGGATATTTATTTTTCAAAGTATTTAATTCTTTTAAAAAATATTTTGAATTTTTTCTTACATTTTCCAGAAATCCTTTTTTAAATACTTCATCCATTATCGTGTTGCCCACAACCATTGCTAGTGGATTTCCACCATAAGTACTTCCGTGAGTGCCTGGTATCATGCAATTTGAAACTTTTTTGGTCATCAAAACCGCTCCTATTGGAAATCCTCCCCCAATACCTTTTGCTATAGGAACAATATCTGGTTTAACATTCGCATATTCATAAGCAAAAAACTTACCAGACCTTCCAATACCACATTGTACTTCATCTAAAATTAATAGAATATTTTTTTCATTACAAATTTTTTTTACTGCTCTCAGAAATTTTTTTGAGTGGACCTTGATCCCAGATTCACCCATAGCTGTTTCAAAGAATATAGCTGCTGTTTTTTTTGTAATTTTTTTTTTTAATGAAGCTAAATCCGAATACTTAAAGTGATCAAATCCATTTACCTTTGGGCCAAAACCCTCTGTCATTTTTTTTGACCCACTTGCAAAGATATTTGCCAATGTTCTTCCGTGAAATGAATTTTTTATGCATAAAATTCTATTTTTATATGGTTTTCCTATAGAGTAAAAATACCTTCTGGCTACTTTAATTGCTGCTTCATTTGCCTCTGCTCCTGAATTAACAAAAATTATTTTATCTGCAAAAGTTTTTTTAGCTAATTTTTTAGCTAAAATTTCTCCTTCTGGTATTTGAAATGAATTTGAGACATGCCAAACTTTTTTCGCTTGAGAATTTAAAGCCTTTATCAATCTTGGATTTGAATGACCTAATGTATTAACAGCTATGCCACTTAAAAAATCTAAATATTTTTTTCCATCATTTGAAAACAAAAAGGAACCTTTTCCATTTTTAAATGATAATTGTCTTCTTTTATAATTACCTGCTAAATAACTCATAAATAAATTTTAAATATATTTTTTATAATAATTCTCATATGGATAAATAAAATAGATTCAAGTAACGATTGAACAATCATACTAATTGCTAAATTCAAATAATTGTTAATAACTGTTAAAAATAGCTTGTTTTAAACTTTTATTTATCACTATATAGTATTTATTATAAATTTTTATACCATATATTGTAAATTATGAGCTGGACAGATGAAAAAGTTTCAAAGTTGAAAGAGTTATGGGGCAAAGGCAATACTGCAAGTCAAATAGCTGAAATCATAGGTGGAATTAGTAGAAATGCTGTAATTGGTAAAGCGCATAGACTAAATTTATCAGCAAAAATCAAAACAAGAACAGCTACGTCAAACAAAAACTATGAAAATTCTCTTAAATCAAACAGTGCTCAACCTAAACGGGGAAGAAAAAGTAAGTTTAAGTCATTGATTATTGAAAAAGACTTTGAGCCTGAAAATCCAAAACAATTAGAGGAATTAGATGAAAGTTCCTGCAAGTGGCCGATTGGACATCCAGATGAAAATAATTTTTATTTTTGTGGAAGAACTTCTTTAAAAGATTTTTCATATTGTAAACTGCATCTACTTTATGCATATCAGCCAAAAGGTAAAAAAGAAAACATTTCAGAAAAAGAAGAGGTTCCAGAATTCATCGAAAAAAAATTTCAATCTGCTTGATCAGATTTTTAAATTTTATTTAGATAAATATTTTTCAGTTGAAAATTGACCACCCTCTCGCCATGTATATGCGTACTTTTTTACTTCTTCATTAAAATATTTTTTACTGGGTATTCCTATCTCAAAATTACTTTTATATTTCCCCGATAAAACATTATCGTACTTTAATAATCTCAATTGATCTTCTGTAATGATAGGTCTTGGTAATAATTGAAATATTTTAGCTGTAAATGAAGCAACTGGTAATGGCAATGGTATTAACAATCTTTTTTTTCCAATTAAATTTAAAAGTCTTTCAATTATTTCTTTGAAATTGATTACCTCTGGGCCTACACACTCAATTATTTTAGAATTAATATTTTTTGTAATCATCTCATAAATCACATCTGTTAAATCTGAGCAATGAATAGGTGTAAATTTTGTTTTACCAGAATAATATAGTGGAAATATAGGAAGTCTGTTCAGTAAAGTCATAAAATTAGTCGTAAAATTATCATCTACGGAGTAAACTATCGAAGGTCTTAAGATCGTAGAAATAGGTAAATTATTCAAAATATTTTTTTCTCCTTCTAGTTTGCTCTTTGCATAGTTGCTATCCAACGCATCATTTATTCCAAGGGCTGAAAGATGTATAAAATTTTTTAATTTGTATTCCTTAGCTAACTTTGAAAGTAATGAAGGAAAAAGAGTATGAATATTGTGAAAAGAATTACCTTTTTTTTTTTCAAATAAAATCCCAATCAAATTTACACAAATGTCTGATTTAGAAAAAAGATCTCTTATTTTTTTTTCATCATAAATATTTGCTTCAACAATATCAATATATCCAGCGTTGCCTTGAGTCTTAATAATATAGCTTTTTTGGTGAATATTTCGTGTTACTACTGTAACTCTAATATTATTTTTAGTTAATTTTCTAATTAAGCTCCTTCCAATCTGGCCACTGCCACCAAAAATTAGACAATTTTTTGGTTTCATATATATATATTTAAAAATGAGTGTTGATATTAAACTTCATAAGTCTGATTTACCAGATGATTTAAAATTAGGCAATGTAATAGCTGTAGATGGAGAATTTATGGGTCTTAACGTGAGAAGAGACCCTTTGTGCCTCATACAAATATCTTCAGGAAACTCAGATGCCCATGTGGTAAAATTGGATAGAAGTAAATATGATGCACCAAATTTAGTAAAAATACTTAATGATCAAAAAATTACTAAGATTTTTCATTATGGAAGAGCTGACATGGCACACATAAAGTATTATTTAAAAACTGAAACCAATAATATTTTAGATACTAAGATTGCATCTAAAATAGCAAGATCATACTCAGACAATCATTCTCTAAAAACATTAATTAAAGAATTCATTAACATTGATGTGAATAAGCAATTTCAAAACTCTGATTTTGGTGGCGAACTAAGCCAAGCTCAACTTAAATATTGTGCAAACGATGTGATTTACCTGCATAAGATTCATGAGGGCTTAATGAGAATTCTTGAAAGAGAAAATAGAATTAAGCTTTATCATGATTGTTTAAAATTTTTAAAAACTAGAGTAGATCTAGATCTCGCTTTATTTAAAGAAGATATTTGGTCTCATTAATTCATTATGAAAAATGATTTTAAAATAATTGGTAAGGAAGTAATTGATCTTCAAATTAAATCATTAAAAAAATTAAGAAACTCTCTCGATCATTCATTTAATCACGCAGTAAATAAAATTAACAAATGTAAGTCAAAAGTAATAGTTTGTGGAGTTGGAAAAAGTGGGAAAATTGCTTCAAAAATTTCTGCAACATTATCCTCTGTTGGAACACCTTCATTTTGTATATCGGCAACAGATTGTTCTCACGGTGACCTAGGTAGAATTACAAGAGATGATATTTTGATATTGATAAGCCACTCTGGAAATACTGATGAACTAAGAAATATAATTAAATTTGCAAAACTCAATAGAATTCTACTTATAGGTATTGTGTCTAATAAAAAATCATTTTTGTACAAATACTCTAATATTAAATTATTTGTGCCTCATGCTGAAGAAGCAGGATATGGAATTGTACCAACTTCTAGTACCACCTCTCAATTAGCTTTGGGTGATGCTCTATCAATTGCCTTAATGAAAAAAAAGAAATTTGGTAAACTCGATTTTAAAAAATTTCACCCAGCTGGAAATTTGGCAAATAAATTACAAACTGCTGGCGACTTAATGCTTACAAAAAGCAAAATACCTTTTGTCAAAGAAAACGAAACTATGAAAAAGGCCTTAAAAATTCTTAATCAAAAAAAATTAGGCTTTATAGTTATTGTAAATAAAAATGGATTAAATTTAGGAGTTTTTACTGATGGAGATCTCAAGAGATTAATGCAAAAAAAAAGGACTATAAATAACATTAAAATAAATTCTTTTATGACCAAAAAGCCACATATAGTTGAAAAAAACACTTTAGTTACTGATATCTTAAGACAAATGAACAAAAAAAAAATTACTAATGTTTGTATTTACAGTAAAGAAAATAAAAATAAAACAATTGGTGTAATACATATTCATCATATATTAAATTCTATAAAATAAATGCTTTTAAAAAGAGCAATTCAGTTATCACTTTCAATAGTTCTAATTTTAACTTTGTATGTTTTTTATTTATTGTATTTTAAATCTGCAAAACAACCTGAAAAAACTGAAAAAAACGAGATTTATAAACAATCTTTAACACATGATAAAAAAGATAATTTAATCAAAAATTTAGAATATGAGGTGATATTAAGCAATTCAAGACAATATATTATTAAATCAGAATTGAGTGAACTCTCTAATGATAATAATTCTAGTCTTATAAATATGCAAAAGGTTACTGCGAGCATCACCGATAATGAAAACTTTCCACTTATAATAACTTCTGACATTGCAACATATGATGATATCAATTATGATACTTCATTTAAAAAAAATGTTGTTATAAAATATTCAAATAACTTGATATTTGCTGATAATTTAGATCTGAATTTTAAAGAAAATATGATTAAGGTTTATGGAAATGTTTTTTTTAATGGAGAACAACTATCAATGAGAACTGACAATATTAAAATTAACATGCTCTCAAAAAAAATTGATGTGTATATGAGTGAAGAACAAAATAATGTCGAAATAATAACTAAAGAAAATGTCAAATATTAAAAAATTTAGAATTAAATCCTTTAAAAAATCGAGTTCAATTTTAAAACTCGAAAAAATCTCTTTAAAGTACGGTAGAAAAATAATTTTAGACAATTTTAATTTAGAGCTTAATAAAGGTGAGATCCTTGGTCTTCTTGGCCCAAACGGTGTTGGTAAGACTACAATATTTAAATTGATAACTGGTTTAGTATCACCAGATTATGGTTCTATAATAATAGATAGTAAAAAAGTAAATCTATATCCAATATATCAAAGGGCGCTTAAATTTAAAATTGGATTTGTTCCCCAGTATGGTGGTTATTTTCATGACCTTACAGTTTATAAAAATCTTAAAGCTATAGCGGAAATAACAATTGATGATTTAAGCTACAGAGAAGAAAAGATAAACTCACTAATTTCAAAGTTTGAACTTGATCCGATTAGAGACATAAAGGCTGATATTTTATCTGGAGGTCAAAAAAAAAAGTTGGTTATCGCGCTTTCTTTAATCTCTGACCCTAAAATACTTCTACTTGATGAGCCATTTGCAGCACTTGATATAATGACAATCAAAACTCTTCAAGAAATTATAGTAAATCTTCAAATCAGAAATAACATATCAGTGATACTTTGTGATCATCAAGCACGAGATCTTCTCGCATGTGTTGATGTAGCTGCAATAATAAATAATGGTAAAGTTGTTGCCAAAGGCACGCCTGACGACTTAGTGCATGATATAGATGCAAGAAATGTATATTTTGGTGATACTTTTAAAATAAATTAAAAATTCTCAAGTGCAAAACAGAATTCAAATTAATAATACTATAAAACCATTTAATAAAACTATTAAAATTGAAGGCGATAAAAGTTTATCAATTAGATGGGCTCTTTTAGCCTCACAAGCTGTTGGTACATCAAAATGTAAAAATTTACTTATGTCTGAAGATGTGCTTCACACTTTAAAATGTCTTAAAAAACTTGGTATTAAAATACAATTATCCAAAAATGAATGTAAAATTATAGGTAATGGTCTAAATGGCTTTAAATATAAGAAAGATATTGTTTTAGATGCAGGAAATTCTGGAACGCTTGCAAGATTAATATTAGGATTTTTAGTACATTCTAGTAAAGCTATAAAAATTAAGGGTGACAAAAGTTTATCTAGAAGAGATTTTTTAAGAGTGATCAATCCGTTAGAAAAATTTGGAGCAAAATTTAAGTCTAAATCAGGAAAATTACCTTTGATTATTAATGGTACAAATAATTCTAAACCTATAGAATTTTATGAGAAGAAGGGATCAGCTCAATGCAAAAGTGCAATTATGTTAGCTGCATTAAATACAAAAGGAAAAACAATAATTAAAGCAAAAAAATCTAGAGATCATAGTGAATTACTTTTAAAATATTTAAGAATACCAATAGTAGTCAAAAAACAAACAAATTTTGATATAATAAAAATAAAAGGACAGAAAAAATTTAAATCATTTAATTACATCATTCCTTCTGACATTAGTTCTAGTGCATTTTTTATTGTCTTAACTGCTCTTTCGTCAGAATCAAAGATAAAGATCAAGAATGTTAATATAAATCCATCAAGACTTGGGGTCATTAAAATTTTGAAAATTATGGGTGTTAAAATAATCTTTAAAAATATTAGAAAATATAAAGGAGAGAAAATCGCAGATTTATATGTAAAAAGTGCAGAATATTTAAAAAGTATAAATTGCCCAATCAAATTTAATAGTAGCGCAATTGATGAATTCTTAATTATATTCTTAGTTGCAGCAAAAGCTAACGGAATTTCTTACTTTAAAGGCTTATCTGAATTAAATCATAAAGAAAGTCCCAGATTAAAATGGGGGGCAAAAATTCTGCAATCCATTGGAATAAAAACAATAGTTACAAATGATTCTATTAAAATATTCGGAAATCCAAAATTAAAC
>MDTG01149613.1_pt1 | contig 10005 bp, 9 predicted proteins | sample 811421 | NCBI WGS metagenome assembly MDTG01 (sample SAMN05326645, study PRJNA326480) | marine metagenome | isolation source: seawater | place: Pacific Ocean: South East | collected 2011 | reverse complement strand
CTTTCACCTGCCTGCTCGAGTCTTGATATGTTTATCAATTACCAAGAAAGAGGAGATAAATTTAAAAGGCTTATAGAAGATTTATGAGATGAGTAGAATCAATTTCCTTGAGAATTTTGATTATCTAAAACTAGACTTTGTTTTGATAGCTTTATTCCTTGTTCTTAGCTTCTGTGGGCTGTTAATACTAGCATCCGCTTCAGTACATTTTTCTGATTCTATATATGGTAATCCTTCAGCAGTTTTTAACAGACAATTCTTTTATTTTCTTCTAGGTATATCAGGTTTATTAATATTTTTTCTACTTCCTTTAAGTTTTTGGTCAAACTATGATCGATTATTGTTAACTTTAGGATTTCTATTGCTGTTATTGGTTTTTGTTCCTGGTGTAGGTGTTGAAGTTAATGGAGCAAATAGGTGGATCAGATTTGCTGGGTTTGGTTTACAACCTTCAGAGATAATGAAATTTCTTAGTATTTTATATGTATCTTGTTACTCAGTTAGAAGAATTAAAGCGATCCAATCTCATTGGCTAGGTTTTTTTAGACCGGCACTAATTATTGTCAGTATAATTTCTGTAATTTTAATTCAACCAGATTTAGGATCTTCAGCTGTTATTTTTGTTTCCGTTATGGGGGTTTTATTTGTGGCCGGTGTCAAAATAAGACAATTCTTAATTGTTGCTCTTTTAGGCCTAATTGGCATTTCTTTAATGATAATCTTTGTACCCTGGAGATGGGAAAGGATCATTTCTTTCGTTGATCCTTGGAGCAATCCATGGGGAAGTGGTTATCAGCTAACTTTATCATTAATGTCTATAGGAAGAGGTGATTGGTTTGGTGTTGGATTAGGTCAAGGTCTCATGAAGATGGGATACTTACCCGACGCCCATACAGATTTTATATTTTCTGTGATAGTTGAAGAAACTGGAATATTAGGTGGACTATTGATTGTTTCACTATTATTTGGACTCTCTTTCAGAGTCTTTTATATAGGACGAGAATCTTTGATAAGAAAGAATTTCTTTGGTTTTTATTTTTCTTATGGAGTAGCCTTGTTGCTTGGATTGCATACTTTCATAAATGTAGGAGTGGCTTGTGGACTCTTACCCACAAAAGGGTTAACTCTTCCCTTGATTAGTGCAGGGGGAACCAACCTTATAATTGTTTGTTTAATGATAGGAATTATATTGCGAATTGATTACGAAAATAAAAATTCTATGCCAGTGCCAAACTTCAATCGAAGAGCAAAATTTTGATGAATATTTTGATAATAGCTGGAGGAACAGGAGGCCATGTCTACCCAGCCTTAAGTATTGCACGTGAATTTAATCAAAAAGGTCACTCCATATCTTGGATAGGTCAGGAGGGTAGTTTAGAGGAGAGAATTTGTCTAAATGAAAATTATTTATTTTACCGCTTAAAAAGTAAAGGCTTTCTCGGTAAAGGCTTGATTCAAAAGATTATGGCACTTTATTTTTTCAAAGTAGCATTTATAAAGAGTTTTTTTTTCATAAAGAAGATTAAGCCTGACTTAGTTATATCAACAGGAGGTTACGTTACACTTGCTCCTGCTTTGGTGAGTTCTCTCTTCTCGCCATTATTCATTCATGAGCAAAATAGTATTGCAGGACTAGCTAATAAAATATTACACAGAAGATCACACATTACTTTTGAGGCATTTCCTGAAACTTTTAAAAATTTTAAACACAAAGTAGCTTGTGTTGGGAACCCTGTTAGAAAAGAAATTACCAATCTATCTCCTAATGAAATAGAAGACCTTTCAGTATTTCGAATTCTGGTCTTGGGCGGTAGCCAAGGTTCTAAACAAATAAATGAGATCTTAACTAGTGCCTTAAATAATAAAAAAATCTCATCAAAATGGTCTTTTGTCCATCAAAGTGGAAAATTAGAATACTATGACTTGAAGCAGGCTTATATCAATTCAGGAGTTAAATTTGAAATTAAAGAATATATTCATGATATGGCTAGCGAATATAGGAATTGCGATATTATTATTTCCCGTTCTGGAGCAATGACTGTTAGTGAGATTTGTTCTGCCGGCAAACCCTCAATCCTTTTACCCCTGCCTTGGTCTTCTGATGATCATCAATATAATAATGCCTTATATCTCAACAAGAAAGGAGCTGCTGAGATAATAGAATCTGATATTTCAAATTCTGAAAGTCTTTTTGAGCTATTAATTGAATTAGAAAACAACCATAATAAGCGCAAGTCTATGATGCATGCAGCATCTAAGGTTTTTCCTAAACTAACTTCTGAGAATATTTATAAGATTATTGATGAATCCCTCAAAGTACAGACTTAATAATATTCATTTCATTGGTATAGGTGGAAGTGGTATGAGTGGGATTGCCGAAGTCCTTAATAATTTAGGCTATACAATCTCGGGGTCTGATAATACAAAATCTTCTAATACCCAACGGTTAGAAAAGTTAGGTATACAAATTGTATATAAGCATAGTGCATCCAACCTCGATGGCATCGATATGGTAGTCAAGTCAACAGCTATTGCCGATGATAATCCAGAAATAATTGAAGCTAAGCAGCGTTTAATTCCAATTCTTGCAAGAGCTGAAATGTTATCTAGTTTAATGAACAATAAAAGAGGCATAGCTATTGCTGGAACTCATGGCAAGACAACTACCACTAGTTTAGTTGCGTCTATAATGAGCAATGCAGGCCTCGACCCAACCTTCATAAATGGTGGAATTATTAACAGTTTCAATTCCAACGCTCAATTAGGAAAAGGAGATTATTTAATTGCTGAGGCTGATGAGAGTGATCAATCTTTCTTATTGCTGCAGCCCTCAGTATCAGTCATAACGAATATAGAGCCTGATCATTTAGTGAACTATGAAAATAGTTTTCCAAATTTAAAAAATGCTTTTTTGCAATTTATTAAAAATCTACCTTTCAATGGAGTCTCTATTGTTTGTGGAGATGATGAAGTTATTAGGGATTTAAAAATTAACTTTCAAAGACCACATATTAGTTATGGTTTTGAAATGGATAATGATTTTGTTTTGTCTGACTATGAATCTAGTGGAACTCAATCTTATTTTAAGATGACATCCGATTCAGGGTCGGTAGATCTAAATCTAAATATGCTTGGTAAGCACAATGCTCTGAATGCTGCTGCAGCTACGATACTTTGTTTACAGGAAGGTATATCTATTGAAGTTATTCAAGAATCGCTTATTGGTTTTATGGGCATAGATAGACGTATGCAAATTTTAGGTGAGCATACTGTTAATGATCATAGTTGCATATATTTTGATGATTATGGTCATCATCCAACAGAAATAGAAAAAACAATAGAAGCAATTAAAGATTCTTACCCAGATCGAAAGATCGTTATGGTTTTTCAGCCCCATAGATTTAGTAGAACTAAAGATTTATTTCATGAGTTTGTTCAAGCTCTAAGACAAGTTGATCAATTATTACTTCTCGACATTTATCCTGCAGGAGAAAAAGCAGTAGATGGGATAGATAGTGCTAACTTAAAAAAGTCATTAATCGATACAGGTTTCGATTCTGTTGAATTGGTAAAAGACAACAAAAGGGTAATGAATAAAATTGATAAAAACATTCATTCAGATACTGTATTTGTATTTCAAGGTGCAGGAGATATATCTGCAATAAGCCAGCAGATAAAAAGTAATTTTTTTCCAGATGGACAATAAATCTTTATTAAGAAATAGTAATATCTTACTTCTTTCCGGGGGCTGGTCAGCTGAAAGAGACATATCTATACGATCTGGATCAGCAGTTGCTGATGCCTTAAAAAGAAATGATATTTCATTTACTCATATTGATTTGAAGTCCAAAGAAGAGGCTCAAGGCTTATCTGAAGATTATGATTTAGCCTTTATTGCTTTGCATGGAAGAGGAGGTGAGGATGGATTTATTCAAGAAGTTTTGGAATCTAAGAGTATTAAGTACACGGGTAGCGATTCAAAATCCTGCAAGGTGTCATTAAATAAAATTGAAGCTAAAAAAATCTGGCGAGATTTACTTTTACCCACACCTGACTTTGTAGAAATTCACCAAGCTGGTACACCTGATATGAAATTAACTCCTCACTTGTCTGGTGGAGATGATATAACTGCTCTCGATAAAACTTTTGTAGTGAAGCCAGCAAATGAAGGTTCTAGTTATGGAATATCTATTGTTAGACCAGGTATAGGTAGTCTTGAGACTGCCATGAAGGAAGCTGCTAAATTTGATTCCTCTATTTTAGTCGAAGCATTTGTAGAAGGTAGAGAGCTAACCGTCTCAATTTTAGGTGATGAAGTTTTGCATCCTATTTTTATTCAACCTTCTGGCGAATTTTACGATTTTGAATCTAAATACTCTAACTCTGGTACACAGTACATTAAAGCTGATTTATCCAAAGAAAAACTAGAAGAAATTAAAGATTATGCATGGCATGCGTTCTCTACCCTGGGCTGTAAAAACTGGGGAAGAGTCGATTTTATTGAGGATGTAGAGGGGCACTTTCAAATAATAGAGGTAAATACTGTTCCCGGTTTAACAGAAACAAGTTTATTCCCTAAAGCCGCTTCATATGAAGGTTTGTCTTTTGATGAAGTGATACTAAAAGTGCTTCAATTATCTTGCAAATAGCTAAACTTAGCCATAAAATGCAGCGCACCTTGCTCTACATAACTTATATGAGAGCTTTAAACCAAAAGGAAAATAATGAGAAATTACGAAATAGTCTTTTTAGTACATCCTGATCAATCTGATCAGACCTCTTCAATAATCTCCAAGTTAGATAAACTTGTAAATGAATCCGGTGGAAATGTTCATCGCTCTGAAAATATCGGAAATAGAAAATTGGCTTATCCTATTCAAGACCAATTCAAAGCAAGTTACGGACTTCTCAACGTAGAATGTAACCAAGAAACTATAAATGAGATAAAGAACTCTTTTAAATTCAATGACTCAATCATTAGGAATTTAGTGCTTAGTGTTAATAAAATTCATAAAGATACCTCATCTCTTCTTATGCAAACTAAAGAAGATAATGAAAAAGATTCATATCAAGAAGCTAGAGATGCTGCAAATAAAGCGGTAGAAAGAGAAGCTCAAGATGCTTCTAAAACTGAAAAAGCTGCAGATCCTAAACCTAGTACAAATGAAGCTCCAAAAGAAGAAACTAAAGAGGAGGGCGAGTAATGGCTAAAAAGCAAAAGAAAAATTTTAAAAGAAAAAGCGATTTCGATAACAGGCCTAAATATTGTAAATTTACATCGTTAGGAATTGAAGAAGTTGATTTCAAAGATATCAAGCTTCTTAAGGAGTATATAACTGAAACAGGAAAAATAATTCCAGCAAGAATGACTGGTACTTCTGCAAAATACCAAAGACAACTCAACAAAGCTGTGAAGAGAGCATGGCATCTTGCACTCTTACCATACACAGATTCACATTATAATTAAGCCATGGAAGTAATACTCTTAGAAAAAGTTGCCCAATTGGGTGATCCTGGAGACTTGGTTAATGTTAAATCAGGTTATGGGCGTAATTTTCTTATTCCTACAGGAAAAGCTGTAAGGGCTGATGAAGAGAATAAGGCAGAATATGAAAAAAGAAGGGAAGCTCTTATTTCAGCTGAAGCTGATAGAAAAGATGCAGCTATAAAATTATCAGAATCTATGGGCTCTTTATCTATTGAGATTAAAGCACCAGTTTCAGAAGAAGGCACACTTTATGGATCAATAGGGACTAGAGAAATCTCAGAATCTTTGATGGAAAAAGGCTTTGAAATTGAAAAAAGTGCAGTCCGCTTGCCAGAAGGTGTACTAAAAGAAGTTGGCGATTATGCTATTGATATAGAGTTACATCCTGAAGTTGTAATAGCAGTTTCTCTAACACTATCTGCTTTAGAAGAAAGTTAAAAAGTAACTTGTTTTAAGCTTCTCCAAATGGGAGAATTGAAGCCTTTCCTCAAAAAAAGGCTATGGCATTAGAAAGTTTACCAAATCGAGAATTACCCTACTCAACAGAAGCTGAGAAAGCTGTGTTGGGCGGAATAATGCTTAAAAATGAAACATGGGATCTTGTATCGGATTTAGTAAAAGAAGACGATTTCCATAAGGAAGAGCATAAACTAATTTATAGAACTATTAATGATCTTCAAGATGCCGGTAAACCTGTAGATGTAATTACAGTCCAAGAGGCAATCGAAGGAAATGGGGACCTCCCAAAGTTAATCAATACAGGAGGCAAGGATTACCTGGCTTTATTGGCTAAAGAGACTCCCAGTGTAGCTAACATTCAGAGTTATGCTGATATTATTAAACAAAGATCTAATCTAAGAAGACTCATAATAGCTGCAGATGATATTTCTAAAGTTGCTAAAGAATCTGATGCTTCTGGAAGTGATAGGATAATAGATGAAGCTGAAGAAAAAATCCTCAGCTTAAGGGATGATTTAAATAGGTCTGTAGGTCCTAGAGAAGTTAAAGAGTTGTTAGGTCCAGTTTATGCTGAAATTCAAGAGTCTTCTGAGAGCGGTAATTCTTTGGTTGGAGTCAGTACAGGGTTTACAGAAATTGATGAGGTGACCCTAGGTTTTCAAAAGTCTGATTTAATTATTATTGCCGGAAGACCTTCTATGGGCAAAACTGCTTTTGCTTTCAACATTGCTGAAAATGTTGCCCGCCAAACAGATCAGACAGTGCTCTTATTTAGCATGGAAATGTCCTCAGAACAGGTTGTTAGGAGATTTATTTCTAGTATATCCAGTATAGATCTTCAGAGACTAATGAGAGGCCAGTTAGAAGAATATGATTGGGAGGGTATCGATAAGGCACTTTCTGTATTAAGTCAAAAACAAATCTTATTAGACGACACCCCGGCACTATCTCCCTCTGAGATAAGAGCTAGAGCTCGGAGGGTTAAAAGAGAAAATCCTGATTTAGCTATGATTGTTATTGATTACCTTCAGTTAATGCAAGTGCCTGGTAGAGGTGATAATAGAGTAGCCGAAATTAGTGAAATAAGTAGATCTCTTAAGGCTCTGGCAAAAGAACTTAATGTTCCAGTGATTGCCTTATCTCAACTTAATAGGGCCGTTGAAACAAGACCGAATAAACGACCAATTCTAGCAGATTTAAGAGATTCCGGAGCCATCGAACAAGATGCAGATGTAATAGCTTTTCTTTACAGACATTCCTACTATGATCCAACTGATCTGGATAGTAAAGGCAAGGCGGAAGTTAATATTGCTAAACAACGAAACGGCCCTACAAAGGCAGTCCCAGTAGCTTTTATAGAGAACACGGCAACATTCCAGAATTTAGCTAAGAGTGATAGGTTTCCTCCTAGGTATTATGATGAAAGTGACGATTCATAATTTATATAAATTGTCATAAACCTGTCCAATTTTCCCCTTGCAAGACAAACTATAATTGTTAAATTAATCAAAATAAGAACTTAAGAAGTTTATGAAAATTCACTATACAGAAGAGACACCTAGAAAAATTAGAGATTATGATATTTCGCAACCAGAACTAGGACCTGAAGAAGTCGAAGACATTGCCGAAATATTTAAGACTCCATTAACAGGTACGTTTAATTGGGACTACTCAATACAAGATAATAGGATTGCAAAACTTTATGAGCTTGGAAAAAAGCTTAATTGGAATGTTTCTATGGATATTGACTGGGACAGACCGCTGGTTGTATCTGAAGAGATCCCCGTTATGTTCTGGGATGAGTATCCTCCTTATAAAAAACTGACCGATGAACAAAAAAGAGAATTTTTGAGACACAGAGGGGCAAGTCAATTTAGTCAATTTCTACATGGAGAGCAAGGAGCTCTTCTCGTTGCTTCCCAGTTAGTATCATGTGCACCTACCTATCAAGCCAAATTGTACGCGGCCTCTCAAGCATTTGATGAAGCTAGGCATGTTGAAGCTTTTACAAAATATATACAGACTAGATCCAAGCTTATGTATCCAGTTGGTTCTGGTCTTAAAAGTTTATTAGATAAAATTTTGACAGACGAAAGATGGGATTTGAAGTTAATTGGTATGCAAATTATCATTGAAGGCTTGGCCTTGGCAGCATTTAATACAGCTAAAGCAGTAACTCCTGATCCTGTACTTAGAGATATATTGCATTTGATTATTAGAGATGAAGCCAGGCATGTGACTTTTGGCGTTAATTATCTCGAAGACTTCATAGAAAATCTTACTGACGAAGAGCGTGAAGATAGGGCAATGTTTGCTTATGAAGCTTGTGTTATTAGCAAGGAAAGATTATTCCCTACGGACGTATTCAGAAAATTTGGTTGGGATGAGAATGAAGCTAGAGATTTCTCCAATAAAGCAGGGTTTGCAACAGAATTCCAAAGATTACTCTTTTCGAGAGTTGTCCCGAATCTTTCGCGAATTGGTTTACTCACTGATAAAGTGAGACCACTTTATGAAGAGCTAGGAGTTTTAGAGTTTGAATCACATACATCAGACGATATATCTTGGGCTGAGTTAGAAAAGCCACTAGATTTAACTGCTTAAATTTTTTAATTTTATTGTTCCTTCGGCAGGTTTTTGTTAACCTGTAATCCCATCGTTGTGAAGTTATTTTTTTACGGCTTCTAATGACCTTTTGATGGGAAATAAACAGACTAGATTTATATTCGTTACCGGTGGAGTTGTATCCTCACTCGGTAAGGGTATAGCTTCAGCATCTTTGGGTGCTATCTTAGAAAGCAGAGGACTGTCTGTAACAATTCTTAAACTTGATCCATATATAAACTTAGACCCTGGTACTATGAGCCCTTTTCAGCATGGAGAGGTCTTTGTAACAGAGGATGGCTCGGAAACTGATCTAGATTTGGGACATTATGAAAGATTTCTTACTTCTAAGATGTCGAAGGCCAATAACTTTACCACCGGTCAAGTATATGAAGAAGTCCTTAGAAAAGAACGTAAAGGAGATTATTTAGGGGGAACTGTTCAAGTCATACCTCACATAACTGATGAGATAAAAAAAAGGATTATAAATGGAGCTGGTAATTCAGAAGTCGCAATAGTAGAAATTGGCGGTACAGTTGGTGATATTGAGTCGCAACCTTTTTTAGAAGCGATTAGGCAAATGAAACTAGACTTAATGCCTCATCAAACTTTATTCATGCATTTAACACTTTTACCGTTTTTAAAATCTGCAGGAGAGACTAAAACTAAACCAACTCAAAGATCTGTTAAAGAGATGCTATCCCACGGATTACAGCCTGATATTTTGGTTTGTAGATCTGATGAGCAAATGGAAGAAGAAGAAAGAAGGAAGATTGCTTTATTTACAAATGTAAACAGAGATTCTGTGATTTCAATGCCAGATGTCGATTCAATATACAAAATACCTATAGAGCTTAATTATCAAAAAGTAGATGAGATAATTCTAGAAAAACTTAAATTCAAATCTTTAAAAAAAGCAAACCTTAATGACTGGAAAAGAGTTATTAAAGAAGATCTTGAACCAAAAGATTCTGTAAAAATATCTATGGTAGGTAAATATACTGATCTAGCAGATGCTTATAAATCCTTAAACGAAGCGCTTAAGCATGGAGGGTTTAAGAATAATCTTAAAGTAGATATTGATTACGTAGATTCAGAAAAATTAAATTTAAAGAATGTACATAATAAGTTGAAAAATTCTGATGCAGTATTAGTCCCCGGTGGATTTGGTGAAAGAGGGATAGAAGGAATGGTTTGTGCGGTACAGTATGCAAGAACTAAATTAATCCCTTATTTAGGAATCTGTCTTGGCATGCAAATTGCTGTAATAGAATTTGCAAGAAATGTTGCAAAACTTAAGTCTGCAAATAGTACTGAATTTAATGATACAACTAAGTTTCCAGTAGTTGGTCTCATTAGTGAATGGCTAGATTTGGAGGGTTCAGTTGAAAGACGAGATTCTAGTTCAGATTTAGGAGGTACTATGAGGCTGGGCGCACAAGAATGCCACCTTG
>MDTG01094701.1_pt1 | contig 10005 bp, 10 predicted proteins | sample 811421 | NCBI WGS metagenome assembly MDTG01 (sample SAMN05326645, study PRJNA326480) | marine metagenome | isolation source: seawater | place: Pacific Ocean: South East | collected 2011 | reverse complement strand
GGTTTTCAAGACCGGTGCTTTCAACCGCTCAGCCATCTCTCCGTTTAAAAGCTTTTATAATTAAAAATATTTAATTCAACTATAAAATAGTCTATTTAACATAGTTACTATTTAATACTTATAATAAACGATGAAAAAAGAATTTAACAAAGGTTTATTACTTACATCACTAGGATCGTTTTGGTGGGGTTTTATAGGAGTATTATATTTTGAATATGTATCATTTATAGGTCATATTGAGTTAGTTGTTCACAGATGTTTATGGACAGCTGTTATGTTAATAATCACCACCTTTTTTTTTTCAAAGTGGAAAATATTTTTTGAAATAGTATCTAACAAAATTAATTTGATCGGATTATTTTTTTCTGGTTCTTTAATTTTCATTAATTGGGCTGTTTGGATTTATGCAGTTGCTACTGATAGAATAATAGATGCCAGCTTTGGATATTTTATAATGCCAATCATCAGTGTTTTGTTAGGTTTCATTTTTTTTAAAGAAAGTTTAAATAAAAAAAGGATTTTTTCAATCTTATTAGTTTTCATTTCAATCATAATTTTAATCTTTTTTAATTTAAAGAGCTTGCCTTGGGTTGGATTAATTGTAGCCTTCAGTTGGGCTTTTTATAATCTAATTCGAAAAAAAATAAATATAGATACCGACGTAGGATTATTAATTGAAAGTTTGTTTATTTTTCCTTTTGCACTATTTGCTTTTTTTTTGATAATGAAAAATGGACAAAATGATTTTAATTTATCAAATCCAGGTTTTAGTTTATTTTTGATTTTAGCAGGACCAATGACTGTGATTCCTTTATTTCTTTATGTAAGAGGAGTTGAATTAATAGGATTAGGACCCACAGGGATGATATTTTACATTACTCCTACATTGCAGTTTATTTTAGGTTATTTTTATTATAATGAGACTTTTTCAATAGTAAAATTTGTAAGTTTTATTATTATTTGGATTGCTGTAATTATATATCTTAAAGATTTATATGAAACAAATTAGTATTTTTTTTTTATTTTTAACTTTTATTTGTTCAAAAGTTATCGCTGATGATTTAACAGATTTTCAGAAATGGAAAGTCCAATTTAAAGAAACTGTATTAGCAAATAATATATCAGAAGAAACTTATTCTTTAACTATTGAGAATGTTAAATTTTTACCGAATGTCATTAAGTATGACCGTTATCAACCTGAATTTTATGAAGATACAAAAACGTACATTTCAAAACGTACTTCAAAAAAGAAAATTCAGAAAGGTCTTAATTTTTATCAAAATAATAAGAATTTAATTAAGATTGTTGAAAATAAATTTGATGTAGAAAAAGAGCTCTTATTAGCTTTAATGGGTATTGAAACTAATTTTGGTACTTATGTTGGTAAAATGGATATACTTTCATCTTTAGCAACATTGAGTTATGATAAACGTAGATCTGAATTTTTTACCAAAGAACTTTTAATACTTTTAAAGTTGATTGATAAAGATCAAGTTAATTATAAAACACTTTATGGTTCATGGGCTGGTGCTTTTGGTTTTTTTCAATTTATGCCATCAACTATAAAAAATCATGCAATTGATTTTAATAATGATGATTACATTGACTTAAAAAGTTCTGAAGACTCTTATGCATCTGCTGCAAACTACTTAAAAAATATAGGTTGGAAAAAAAATTCCCCATGTTTTTACAAAGTAAACTTAGACAATAATATTCCAAAAAAATATCTTAATGTTTCAGCTAAAAAATTAAAAAACAAAGAAAAATTAATTTTTTTTAAAGAATATATTATCAACTATGAAGATTTAGATAATATAAATAAAAATTTAAAAGTAGCATTAATAACTCCTGATAAAGACATTGTACCAGATGCTGAAACTTTGAATCCAGCCTATATTGTTTTTGATAATTATGAGATTATTTTACAGTGGAATAGATCTTTAAGATTCGGGCTTGCTGTGTGTACGTTGAAAGATAAAATTAAAAATGCACTATAAATTAATTACAATAATTCTGATTTTAATATTTATTACCGGATGTGAACAAATTAATTATAAAGATAGTAATTTAAGTTTTGAGAAGAAGTATAAAAATTCAGGATTTACATTAATTTACAACGATAAAATGAGTCATATTAAAAAATTAGATACTAGATCATTAGACATATTTCACAAATCTTTAAAAAATAAATCATTGATTAAGATTACTAATCCTGAAAATGGCAAATCAATAATCGCACAAGTTAAATCTAATAAAGTCGAATTTTCTGAATTTTACAATTCTGTTATTAGTTCAAGAATTGCTGAAACTCTAGAACTAGATATGTCCTTACCATTTATAGAAATTGTTTTAATCACCAAAAATTCAACTTTTGTAGCAAAAAAGGCAAAAACCTTCGACGAAGAGAGAAATGTTGCTGAGAAAGCACCCATAGATGGAATTACTGTGAATGATTTAAATAAGAAACAAATCGATACAAAAAAAAAAGAAAGACCAAAAAAAGGTTTTTTCTTATTCAATTAAAATAGCTGATTTTTATTACGAAGATACAGCTAAGATGATGTTAGATAGAATCATATCAGAAACTTCTTTAAAAAATTCAAAAATACATCAATTATCTAAAACAAAATTTAGGGTTATTATAGGCCCTTTTAATGATATAAAAACTCTTAAAGAATCTTTTGAAAAAATGAAATCTCTTAATTTTGAAAATTTAGAAATCCTTAAAAATGTTTAAAAAAATTTTACTTTATAATTTGATATGTATTTTTTTTTCTAGCATTACGATAGCTAAAATTGAAATAAAAGCTCGAACAGCTATTTTACAAGATTTTTTATCAGGTGAAATTTTATATGAGAAAGAACCTGATAGATCTATCTACCCTGCATCGATGACAAAAATTATGACGGCTATAATTGCTTTTGACTTAATTAAGTCAGGAGATTTAAATCTCGAAGACAAGTTTATAATTTCTGAAAAGGCCTGGCGTTTATCAACTGCCGGATATTCTTCCATGTTTATTATGGTTGGTGATGAGGTCTCTGTAGAAAATTTGTTGAAAGGTATAATTATTGCTTCAGGTAATGATGCATGTATTGCCCTAGCTGAGGGTATAGCAGGTACAGAAGAAGAGTTTGCTATTTTAATGACTATGAAAGCAAATGAACTTGGTATGATAAATACAAATTTTGCAAATTCCTCGGGAATAAATGACCCTGATAATTACTCAACAGTAAGAGACATTTTAATAATGTCAAACTATTTAATTAAAGAACATCCAGATTTATATCAATGGTTTAGTGAAAAAGAATTTACCTGGGATCGAACAGGAGGAGATCCAATTACACAAGGCAATAGAAACCCACTTTTGTATAAGAGTCTTGGTGCTGATGGTATAAAAACAGGTTATTTAGCCGTAGAAAGATATTCTTTAGCATCTTCTATTGTAAGAAACGGTAGAAGACTTGTTGCAGTTGGGAGTGGTTTTGAAACAAAAAATTCTAGATCTAAACAAAGTTCAAAACTACTAACTTATGGATTGACGAATTTTGACTTAATAGAAATTGCTAAAGCAAACAAACCTATTGATAAAGTTGATATTTGGCTAGGTAAAGAAAATAATGTTGAAGTGCACGTTGATGAAGATATTTATAAAACTATTAAGAAAGCCAAAAAAAGACTTTTAAAAGTTTCTGTAAATTATGTAGGACCTATAGAAGCTCCAGTTAAAAAAAATCAAGTTGTAGGAAAATTAAATGTCGTGTTTGATCAGAATTTGATTGGAGAATATGATTTACGAGCATCAAAGGATATTAGAAAAGTTAATATTTTCACTAGATTAATGAGATCTTTGAATTACTTAATCTGGGGTGATGTCTAAAAAACCAATAATAGTTTTTGAAGGGATAGAGGGTAGTGGTAAAAGTTACCATATATCTAACGTATCAAAATACTTAAAAAAAAGAAAAATTGATCATATAAAGATACGAGAACCAGGTGGCTCATTAAATTCAGAAAAGATTAGAAAATTAATTTTAAACAATAAATCATCATTTAATAAAAATACTGATTTATTGCTTTATTTAGCAGCTAGAAGTGAAAATATATTTTTATTAAAGAAATATTACAAAAAAAAAGTGATTTTAATCGATAGATTTATTGACTCTACTATTGCTTATCAACATTACGGATTAGGCGTAGACAAAAAATTGATTAATATAATTAATAAACATCTTCTAAAAAATTTTAAAGTTAATTTTACTTTCTTAAATATTGTTAATAATAAAAATATGATTAAAAGATTAAAATTAAGAAAATCATTAAATCGATATGATAAATTTAATAATCATTTTTACAATAAAGTTCAAAAAGGATTTTTGAAACTATATAAGGTCAATAAAAAAAAATATCAATTAATTGACTCTAATTTAGATATTAATAAAAATAAGACACTTATTATCAATAAAATTAAAAAACTTATATGAAAGATTACATCGAACCTTTTAATCAAACAAAATTATTTGGCTTAGATTTGTTTCTAAAACAATTGGTTAAATTAGAAGACAAAAATAATTTACCTAATAAGATTTTATTTAGTGGTCAAAAAGGTCAGGGTAAATCTACTTTGGCTTATCATTTTATAAATTTCGTGTTATCAAAAAAAGAAGAATTTAAATATAATTTTAAAAATTTTGAAATAGATATAAATAATCACTCTTTTAAAACAATTATTAATGGGTCAAATCCTAATTTTTTTTTGATTGACGTAACACCTGAAAAAAAAAATATTGATATACTTCAAATAAGACAATTAATTAGAAATTTAAATAAATCCTCATTAAATGAAAAGCCCAGGTTTGTTTTAATCGATAATATAGAATTTTTGAACATTAATTCTCTTAATGCTTTGTTAAAAACTTTAGAAGAACCTTCTACAAATACGAATTTTATTTTGATACATAATAACAAAAAAGTTTTACCTACATTATTATCAAGGTGTATAAATTTTAAAATTTCGTTAACACACGAAGAAAATATAAATGTTATATGTAAATTATTAAACGAACAAATTTATGAAAGAATAAATCCTAGTTTGATTAATTACTATTTCACACCTGGAAATATTTTTAATTTAATAAAATATTGCGAGTTAAATGGTTATAATTTAAATGAATTAAATTTGAGAGAATTTCTAAAACTAATTATTAATGATAAAGATTTTAGAAAAAATAAATCTATTAATCATTTAATTTTTGACTTTATGGAATTTTACTTTAACAAAATTAATTCATCTTTAAGTAAAAACGTTTTTGATAAATATAATTATTTTTTAAAAAGAATTTCTGATACAAAAAAATTTAATTTAGATGAAGATTCTTTATTTTTAGAATTCGAAAGTAAAATACTTAATGACTAAAAATTTTTATATAACTACCCCTATATATTATCCCTCTGCTAAACCACACATGGGTCATGCATATTCAAGTATAGTGGCTGATTTTTTCGCTAGATTTAAAAGAATAGATGGTTATGAAGTAAATTTTTTAACCGGTACTGATGAACATGGCTTAAAAATACAAAGAGCAGCTGAAAAAAAAAAAATTGATCCGCTCAAATTTTGTGATGAAATAAGCCAAACATTCAGAGATTTATCCAAAACATTAAATCTTACTAATAGTGATTTTATAAGAACTACAGAACAAAGGCATAAATCCTCGGTTGAGAATTTATGGAAGATATTAGAACAAAATGACCAAATCTACTTATCTAAATATTCAGGTTGGTATTCTGTATCAGATGAGGCTTTTTATAATGATGATGAAATTGAAGAAATTGAAGGTAAAAAACAAGCTATCATATCTAAGTCAATAGTGGAATGGGTTGATGAAGAATCATATTTTTTTAAATTATCAAAATGGGAAAAGCCACTTTTAGAATATTATGATCAAAATCCTAACTTCATTTCACCATCATCAAAAAAAAAAGAAGTAATAAGTTTTGTTAAAAGTGGATTAAAAGATTTATCTATAAGCAGAAAAAGTTTTTCTTGGGGGATTCCTGTTCCAGGAAACAAGGATCATATAATATATGTCTGGTTGGATGCTTTAACTAATTACTTAAGTGCATTAAATTATCCAAATACAGAAGACCCTTTATTTAAGAAATTTTGGCCTGCATCAATTCATTTAATTGGAAAAGATATTTTGAGATTTCATGCGATTTACTGGCCAGCTTTTTTATTAGCAGCAAAGATCCCGCTACCAAAAAAAATTTATGGCCATGGATGGATACTTTCCGGTGAAGAAAAAATGTCTAAATCTAAAGGAAATATTTTAGATCCTATAGAAATTATTAATGAGTATGGTTTAGATCCTCTCAGATATTATCTAATAAAAGAAGTTTCATTTGGAAATGATGGTAATATATCACAAGATAGATTAGAAGATTGTATTAATAGTGATTTAGCAAATAATTTTGGAAACCTTTGTCAAAGAGTAACAGCTTTTTCAATAAAGAATTGTGACGCTAAAATTCCTAAAGATATAAAATTTGAGAAAGAGGATCTTAAAATATTAGATAAGTTCAAATCAAATTTAACCTTAATAAGAGAAAAAATTGACAATCAGGACGTTAATTTTTATATAAACTTTATTGTTAATTCTTTGTTTGATGCAAATAAATATTTCAACGATCAAGAACCATGGAAAAAAAAAGATGACACTCTAAGGCTCAACTCAATAATTTATACTTCATTAGAAATAATAAGAAAAATTTGCTTTATGCTATATCCAATTATCCCACAATCTTCGCTAAAAGCTTTAAAAATTTTTGATATAAATGAAGATGAAATTCAATTTTCAACTTTAGAAAATCATAATTATTTAAAAAGCAATAGTAGTATAAACAAAATAGATATACTTTTTAAAAAAGTTGATAAAAAAAATGATTGATTCTCACTGCCACTTAGATCATGAACCATTATTTAGCAATTTAGATGATGTTATTAAAAGATCTAAAAAAATAGGCATTAATAAACTTCTTACAATATGTACTACATTAGAGAGTTTTACTAAGATAGAAAATATAGTAAAAAAAGATAAAATCATATACGGAACTTTTGGGATACATCCGCATGAAGTTGATAATAATGAAATATCTTCAAATAAAATAGTAGAACAAATTAATAATAATGAAAAGATTATAGGAGTTGGAGAAACAGGTTTAGATTTTTATTATGATAATAGTAAAAAAAATAAACAAATTGAAAGCTTTCAAAAACATATTGAAGCTTCTATTGAATTAAGATCTCCATTAATTGTGCATTCTCGAAATGCTGAAAAGGAGACTTTTGAAATTCTAAAAAGTTATAATCATAAGGATCTTAAAATTTTAATGCATTGTTTTACTGGTTCTAAAGAATTTGCTAATAAACTTTTAACACTTAATGCTTCTTTTTCTGCAAGTGGAATAATTACTTTCAAGAATAGCCTAGATTTACAACAAACTTTTAAATTTTTACCTTTAAATAAAATTTTGATTGAAACCGATAGCCCATTTTTAGCCCCAGTTCCTAATAGAGGAAAAAAGAATGAACCTTCTTTCTTAGATTTTACTGCACAAAAATTATCAGAAATTAAAGAAATTTCAAAAACTGAAATTGTAAAAATTACTTCAAACAATTTTAATAAACTATTTTTTTAAGATTTTATGAAATTTGTTATTTTAGGATGTGGCAGCTCAATGGGTGTGCCGCGCGCTGATGGTTTTTTTGGTAACTGTGATCCAAAAAATAAAAGAAATTATAGACTTAGATGTTCAGCTTTGCTTAAAACTGATAATCAAATTGCATTATTTGATACTTCTCCTGATTTACGACAACAATTGATTAATAATAAAATTAAGAATATCGATATAGTTTTTTATTCCCATATGCATGCTGATCAAACTCATGGTATAAATGATTTAAGGGTTTTCTACATAAAAAATAAAAAAACAATTCCTGTTTTTGCAGATAAACCAACTAGCAAATATTTGTTAAATACTTTTAGATATTGTTTTTCAAACAATAATAAAGAGTATCCTGCGATATTGAAAATGAACCCATTAAAAAAAAATCTTAGTATAAAAAATGGAAAAAAAAGTATTAACATCAAATCTATTTCAGTTGATCATGGAAATGTTAAAAGCATATGTTACATTATTGATCGAAAACTAGCCTATATAAGCGATGTAAGTAAAATCAATAGAGCTTACTATAGGTATTTTAAGAATCTTAAATATTTAGTTATTGACTGTTTATGGTTGAAATATCATCCCTCACATTTAAATTTAGACAATACACTTAAATTAATAAAAGAATTTAAGCCTAAAAAATCAATATTAACAAATTTACACTCTGACTTAGATTATAAAGAGTTAAAGAGAAAATTACCTAAAAATATAGTGCCTGCCTATGATGGCATGGAGATCAAATTATAATAATTTTTCGATTTTAGATAATATTTTGTTTGATGTTGGTTTTGTAAATGAAGAAAATGTTTCCTCAATTTTTCCTTCTCTGTTTATCAAAATTTTATGAAAGTTCCATTTTGGTTCAGCAGATTTTCCATGATTATCTTTAGCCCATTTGAATATTTCATGTGCATTTTCACCTTTTACATCAGTAATACTTGATAATGGAAAATCTATACTGAAATTAACTTCACAAAATTCCTTTACTTCTTGGTTTCCTTTTTTTTCCTGATTAAATGAATTGGAAGGAATGCCGAGCACAATCAAACCATCAGATTTATACTTTTCCCATAAAATTTGAAGATCTGTATATTGTTTTGTAAAACCACAATAACTTGCTGTATTAACTAATAATACAACCTTATTTTTATATTCTTTTAAATTTATAATCTCACCAGATATACTCTCAATTTTGAAATCATAGAAAATTTTTTCATAGTTTGCTAATGCATTATTTTTAAAAAAGATCATTACAAATATAATTCCAATTATTCTTATTTTTTTCATTTATTTAAGTTACTTATTTGGAGTAAGTAATATCAAAAAATATCCTACAAGAGTGGATAATAGTGACCCAGTAAGAACCCCAATTTTTACACCATCCATATATTGCATATTTTCAACAAATGCCAAATTTCCTACAAATAAACTCATTGTAAAACCTATGCCAGTTAAAACTCCAACACCGTAAAAATTATACCAATTTGCATTATTTGGCATGCTAGCAATTTTTAATTTTATAGATAAATATGAAAATATAAAAACACCTAATTGTTTACCTACAAATAAACCTAAAACAATTCCTAGAGGAACTTTATCTAATAGGGCAGAAAATGTTAAGCCATCTAATGAAACACCAGCATTTGCAAAAGCGAAAAGTGGCATTATACCAAAAGCAACATATGGACTTATTGCATGTTCAATTTTCAATAATAATGAAAAATCTTTTTCTTTTTTTCTATGCGGAATTGTCATAGCAAGTAAAACACCTGCTATCGTTGCGTGTATACCAGAATTATGAGTAAAGTCCCAAAGGAATAAGCCAACTACTAAATATGGTAGGAATTTTCTAATATTAAATTTGTTAATTAATAATAAAACAATAAATGCTAAAAGCATTAATGATAAATATTTTATACTAAGATCTCCAGAGTAAAACACAGCAATAATAACTATTGCTCCTAAGTCATCTATTATCGCCAGGGCAGTCAAAAAAACTTTTAATGATAAAGGAACTCTTTTTCCTAAAAGAGATAAGACACCAAGAGAAAAAGCTATATCGGTAGCAGAAGGTATGGCCCAGCCATTTAAAGTCTGAGGGTCATCTAAATTTATAAACACATAAATTAAGGCTGGCACAACCATCCCTCCAACTGCTGCAATTATTGGTAACAATGCTTGTTTAATATTTGATAATTCTCCTTGTAAAAACTCTCTTTTAATTTCAAGTGTTACAAAGAAAAAAAATATTGCCATTAAGGCATCATTAATCC
>MDTG01040717.1_pt1 | contig 10005 bp, 10 predicted proteins | sample 811421 | NCBI WGS metagenome assembly MDTG01 (sample SAMN05326645, study PRJNA326480) | marine metagenome | isolation source: seawater | place: Pacific Ocean: South East | collected 2011 | reverse complement strand
TAGGGCTGCATGCTTTACAACATAGAGGGCAAGAAGGGTGTGGGATTGTCTCATTTGACGGGATTAACTTTCATTCAGAAAAAAGACAAGGTTTAGTTGGAGATCACTTTACAAAAAGTGAAGTCATTAAAAATTTACCAGGTAAATCAGCAATTGGTCATAATAGATATTCAACAACAGGTGAAACTTCTTTAAGAAATATTCAGCCCTTTTTTGCTGATTTACATATGGGTGGAATTAGTATTTCACACAATGGAAATTTAACTAACGCATTAGTTTTGAGGGAGGCATTAGTAAAAGAAGGAGCAATTTTTAGAACAACGAGTGATACTGAAACTATAGTGCAATTAATTGCAAAATCTAAAAGAAAAAAAATTGTTGATAAACTAATCGACACATTGTTTCAAATACAGGGAGGTTATTCTCTAGTGATAATGACTAATAAAAAATTGATTGGAGTCAGGGATCCTTTTGGTATTAGGCCTTTAGTAATTGGAAAATTAAAAAATTCGTATATTTTTGCTTCTGAAACTTGTGCATTAGATATTGTAGGTGCTACTTTTATTAGGGAAGTAGAAAATGGAGAAATAGTTGTAATCGAAAATAGTCAATTAAGTTCTATTAAGCCCTTTCCAAAACAAAAAGCGAGACCTTGTATTTTTGAGTATATATATTTCGCGAGACCAGACAGCATCATAGACGGTAAATGTGCTTATGAATTTCGAAAAAATTTTGGGGAACAGCTTGCTAAAGAAACTGATGTTAAAGCTGATATGGTCGTTCCAGTCCCTGACTCTGGTGTACCAGCGGCTATCGGATACGCTGAGTATGCAAAAAAAAGCTTTGAGTTAGGTCTAATAAGGAATCATTATGTAGGAAGAACTTTTATTGAACCATCACAAAATATAAGAAGTCTTGGTGTAAAATTAAAATTAAGTTCAACACGCAGCATTGTAAAAAATAAATCTTTAATATTAATTGATGACTCTTTGGTGAGGGGAACAACATGTCTGAAAATAGTAAAAATGCTTTACGAAGCAGGTGCTAAAGAAGTTCATGTAAGGATAGCCTGTCCCGAAATAAAATTCCCTGATTTTTATGGGGTTGATATGCCAACAAAAGATGAGTTATTAGCTCACAAAAAGTCAATTAAAGAAATGAAAGAGTACATTAAAGCAGAGTCTTTAAAATTTTTAAGTATAGAAGGTTTATATAAAGCTTTAGAAAAAGGTGAACGAAATAATTCATATCCACAATTTAGTGATCATTATTTCACAGGAGACTACCCTATCAAGCCAATTGATAAGCTGGGAGAATTGAAGGTCACGCAACTGTCCTTATTAAGTGGAAAATCAAATAACTAATTTAGAATAACTAACTTTTTTTTGTTATTGATGTACAAAATTGAGTCATTAATAAAAATTGGAGAAGTTAATATTTTTTCTTTCATTTTAGAAACTTCCTTCAGTTGTCCATTTCCTTTAAAAATAACTAAATATGAATTTTTTAAAAATAGGTAAACATCATCATTAACAATAAATAAGTTTTTAACGTTTACAGTCTTTTTCTTAGTATCTAAAAATTTAGCAATTTCCTCATCGATATTTAGAGAGTAATTTATTTCTCTTTTGGTTAAGTCAAGGCAGACTAATAAATTATCTTTAGTGAGTAGAAATAAGTTTTTTTCTGTCATCACAGGATTTACGATAGAAGTTATAGGAAGTTTGAAAATTGTAACACCACTATCAGCATTAATAATATATAAATATGGATCTGTAGAAACACTAATTATGTTTTTATTAATAATAATTGGATTAGAATAAAATAAATTTACATTATTTAAGTCCACACTTTCATTTAAGTTAACTAACCAATTTATATTAAAATTTATTTTATCTATTGAATATAATGATCCATAAGTGTTTAAATAAAATAACGATTTTTCATCAAGTGCGAAGGAGTTTATAAAGTCATTTTTTATTGTTGTTTCCTCTGTTGGCAAGATTTTTAATCTTTCACCATTAATTTTATCTAATATTAATATCGCGTTATTTTGATCCGATAATATTATTTTATCTTCAAAAATTTTAATATTAGATCTAAAGGGAATCTTATAATTATGCGCCCATAATAATTTTTTTGATTTATAATCTAAAGCATAAGTATAGCCAATATTGTCTGCAACGAATAGTATTTCTTTATCAATTTTTATAAATAATTTTTTTGATAATTTTTTATATTTTTTTCTATAAAAATTGTATTTAAACGTTACATTTTGATTTTGAGTTGAAAATATAATTATATTACCTTTTTCATCGGTTGTTATTATATTATCTCCATCAAAAAGAATTTTGTCATTCAAATTATTTTTACTGATTTTTTTGCTTTTATAAATCAATTGGTTGTCTTTTTTTAAAGAAAAATTAGGTAAATTATTTGAACTTGAAAAATATTCATCCTCCCACTTTAAATTTTTTTTTCTTTTATTAAATAATATTTTTATGTCTCCTTTAGGATTTACAATTTCATTAAAAGTTCTCTCTTCAGTGTATAGTGTTTCGAAGTCTTTAAAGCGATTTTGTTCAGCTAAATTATCTTCGTTTGAGTTATTCCAAATTCCCGTTTTATTATCAAATGAGCAGTTGTTGAGTATTAAAAATGTAAGTAAAAAAATAATTTTTTTCATATATATCAATTATACAGTTTAATTAATTTAAAATATCAGAAGCGGTATTTTTCCAAATAGAATTAGTTGAAATTATTTCATCAAGTAATTTTTTACCCTCTTTAGCTTTGTTGAGGTCAATTAAAATTAGGGCCTTTTTTAATTTAATTAAATTTTTTTCCTCATTATCTAATCTCAATCCTTCTATGTAAGGAAACAATTTTAAAATTTCTATTTTTGTTGCAAGTTTATTGTCAATTATATAGTTGAGTGATAATGGTGAATAAAATTTATTTTTATTAATTATAATTTCTTTATAAATTTCTTTTGCTTTATCATTTTCTTTCATTGTCAACAATATTCCAGCCTTTATAAATTTTTCACTCATTTGCTCGTAATTTTTAAGTTCACTGTATTTATAATAAATGTATCCACCAAAACTCATTAAGATTATAATTAATGAACTAAAGAAAATTTTTTTGTACCTATAAAAAATATTTTTGATTTGATTGAATTTATTATTATTTTCTAACTCATTTTCCATATAAAAAATTTTTTTTTCTTGGAAATTTATTTTTCCTTATTTCTTTACTATATTTTTTTACAGCTTTTTCAATTATTCTATTTAATTCAACGTATCTTTTAATGAATTTTGGATAAAAACCACTTATACCAAGTATGTCATCTGTTACTAATATTTGTCCATCACAGTTTGACGATGACCCTATTCCTATTGTCGAAATTTGAAGATTTTCTGTAATTTTTTTTGCTACATTAGGTGATATACATTCTAGTACTATTGAGAAAGCGCCGGCTCTCTCTATTAATTTTGCCTCTTTCATTAACTTTTTTTCTTCTTTTTTGTTTTTACCTTCAATCTTAAATTTTTTCTTGTATTGTGGCGTATATCCAATGTGACCCATTACTGGTATTTTCGATTTTACCAATGTTTTTATAATTTGGAAATTTTTATTATTGCTCTCAATTTTAATTGCATCACATTTAGTTTTTCTAATTATCTTTTTTGCATTTCTTTTAGCTTCTAGCGGAGTTCTGTATGTATTTTTGGGCATATCTACGACTAGTAAAGATTTTTTAATTCCTAATCTTACGCTAATACCATGCTGAATAATGGTTTCTAAGCTGAGTTTGTGTGTATTTTTCATTCCATACAAAACATTTGCCATCGAGTCCCCTACGAGAACTAAATCACAATGGCTGTCAATTATCTTTGCAATGTTTTTTGAATAAGCTGTTAAGCTTACAATTTTCTGATTATATTTCTTTTTGAGAAAAAGTTTTTTAATTTTTTTTTTCATTACTCTAGTTCAATGGTACTTGGTGGTTTAGATGTTATATCATAAACTACTCTATTAATACCAGGAACACCATTTACAATTTTATTTGAAATTCTATTTAAAAAATTCTTTGTAAAATTATAGTAATCAGCTGTCATGCCGTCCTCTGAAGTTACAGCTCTTAATAAGCAGGTATATTCATATGTTCTAGCATCCCCCATTACACCTACTGTTTTCATAGGCAATAATCCTGCATAAGCTTGCCAAATATTTTCATATAAATTTTGTTTTTCAAGCTCTTGTATAAAAATAGCATCAGCTTCCTGCAAAATTTTTATTTTTTTTGATGTAATTGATCCCACAATTCTTATTGCCAACCCGGGACCCGGAAAAGGGTGTTTATTTCTTATGCTGCTAACTAGGCCTAAAGATTTTCCTATAATTCTTACTTCGTCTTTAAAAAATTCTTTTAAAGGCTCTACAAGCTTTAATTTCATTTTTTTTGGTAATCCTCCTACATTGTGATGGGATTTTATTTTTGATGAATTGCTACCTTTAACAGATCTACTCTCTATTATATCAGGATACAGTGTTCCTTGAGCAAGAAATTTCACGTTTCTGATTTTTTTTGCCTCTTTTTCGAAAATTTTTATAAATAATCCTCCAATAATTTTCCTTTTTTTTTCCGGATCGTTTACATTTTTTAACTCTTTTAAAAATAGGTTTGAAGCATTTATTAGTTTAACGTTTAAATTATATTTTTTCTTAAAAATTTTATAGGTATGTTTAAACTCATTTTTTCTCATAAGGCCGGTATCTACCATTATACAAATAAGGTTTTTACCAATAGCTTTGTTTATCAATAAAGCTACTACGCTGCTATCAACACCTCCTGATAAAGCGCATACGACTTTATTACTTTTTACAATAAATTTAACTTCATTAATTAGTCTTGTGGTTTCTAGTGCAATTTGCCAATTTTTCTTAATTTTACAAATTGAAAATAAAAAATTTTTGAATATTTGTTTTCCATTTTCAGTGTGAGTAACTTCAGGGTGAAATTGTACTCCAAAAATGTTCATTTGTGAATTCTCAATTACAGTCATTCTTGATTCTTGGGTTGAAGCTATCACTTTAAAACCTTTTGGTAATTTTACTACAGCATCTTGATGGCTCATCCATACAGTTTGAGTTTTTGATTTTAGAAAATTATTGATAAGTCTCGATTGCCTTTTTTTAAAAATTATTGCTCTTCCAAATTCTCTCTTTTTTTTTGTAGACTTAATCAAACCTCCAAACATTTTTGAAATTAATTGTAGACCATAACAAATTCCTAAAATAGGAATTTTTTTCGTAAGTATTTCTCTAGGAATATTTGGATAGTCTTTTTTTGTCACTGTTGCTGGCCCGCCGGATAAAATTATGCCTTTAACAACTTTAAAATTATTTACCTTATTCAATTCCTTAATTGTTAAAATTTCTGAATAAACTCCCAGATCTCTTACTCTTCTGGCTATTAACTTGGTCACTTGAGAACCAAAATCTATAATTAATACTTTTTCCTTAAAATTTTGGGATGACATCTATTTTTTTAAGGATTTTTCTATTTCAATTTTAAGTTCTTTGCTTTTTTGGCAATAATTTTTACAAAAAACCAGTAAATTTTCTACAATTTTTTTACTTTCTGTAAAATCAGATTTTTTAAGTTTAAGGCTTGCAAGATTATAATTTGCTTCCTCATTTTTTGGATTCAGCAAAATAACTGTATTTAAATTTTTTTCCTCTAACTCGTTTTTATTTAGTTCTTTAAATATCTTAGATAAATACAAGTACGATTTTTCATTTTTTGGATTTAGTACAATATCTTGTTCAAATTTAAATTTTGCTTTATCTAATTTTTTTTGCTGATATAGCGTAAGCCCTTCACTAAAGAAGTTATTGCTTACTGCAAAAGATTTTGTATTCATAAGTATAATTGATATAAATAAAATTGTTCTCATTTTTATAATTTATAGTTTAATGTTGGTTCAATTGCTTCTACACTATGTACCATGCTTTCGTAAAATCCCGCTTTTGTAATTTTAATAAATTTTGCATTTTTTTTAATATTTTCAAGTTTTTTCGCTCCAATATATCCCATTGATGATCTTAATCCGCCTTTCATTTGATAAATTATTTTTGAAACATTTCCTTTATACTCTACTCGTCCATCAACACCCTCAGGCACAAATTTTGATTTATCTTTATAATTTTTTTGAAAATATCTATTTGAAGATCCGGATGACATTGCTCCTATTGACCCCATTCCCCTATATTGTTTAAAATATTTATTTTTAATCTTAAATTTTTTGCCTGGACTTTCATCAGTTCCTGCAAAAATTGATCCCATCATAATTGCATCGGCTCCTGCAGCAATCGCTTTTGCTATATCTCCAGAAAACTTTATTCCACCATCAGAGATTATTTTAACATTTTTATTTTTAAGAGCCTTGTACACCTCCATTACTGCAGTGATTTGTGGAACACCTATGCCTGCCACCATTCTTGTTGTGCAGATTGATCCAGGTCCTATGCCAACTTTAATTATATCTGCTCCAGAGTCGTAAAGTTTTTTTGCAGCTTCAGCGGTAGCAATATTACCTACACAAATAGGTATTTTTAAATTTCCTTTTTTTAATTTTGATAAAATATTTAATACTTTCTTACTATGACCGTGAGCTGTATCAATTACAATTAAATCAACTCCACTATTACATAAAGATTTTGCTCTATTTAAATCATCAAAATTTGTTCCGACTGCAGCTCCTACAATTAATTTTTTCTTTTTAACTTTAGCTACCTATAAAGATTGTTGCTTTATATTTAAATTTCTATGTATAATGCCTATTCCCCCAGCGCTTGCCATTGCAATAGCCATGGCCGACTCTGTGACTGTATCCATTGCTGAAGACAGAAAAGGAACTTTTAATTTAATATTTTTACTTAAAGATGTTGAAATATCCGTTTCTGAGGGTAAAACATCAGAAAATCTAGGTAGCAAAAGTACGTCGTCAAATGTTAATGCTTCATTTATTGCTTCCATATAAACTTATATACAATTTTTCAAGATTATAAAGTGTTTAATAACGTACAATGTATATAAGTCTCTTTTGACTCATTCCTGCTCGATTGTGGCTTAAAAAACTGAACTTTTTTAAAATTTAATTTAGCTATTTGTTTAACTTCTATAAAATCTTCTCCCATAAAGATTTTTGAAACTAATACACCGTTAGGTTTTAATATTCTCTTTGAAAATTCAATAACATCTTTGCACAATTGATTGGTTCTAATACAGTCAAGTGACTTATTTCCCGTAGTGTCAGCAGCCATATCTGATACAACTACATCTAGTTTTTTATTAAAAAATTCAAATATTTTTTTTTTCGTTAAATCTTCAAGAAAATCACATTTAAGAAAAGAAACATTTTCTAATTTTTCCATATCTTTTAAATCTAGTGCTAGGATTTTTCCTGAAGTAATTATCTTGCTAGAAACTTGCGACCATCCTCCCGGAAAAGAGCCTATGTCTAACAAATTAGTGTTTTTTTTTATAAATTTAAATTTTTCATTCAATTCAATCAATTTAAAAGCTGACCGGGATCGAAAGCCTAAAAATTTGGATTTTTTAAAAAACTGATCTCTATGCTGTTTAATTTTCCAAGTATTGCTCTTTTTTCTTTTTTTTGATTTTTTCATTATAAAACATCTTCATGCTCTTCTTCTGATGTTTGTGAAATTTCTTTTCGAGATTTTACTTTATATAAAATAAAACTCACTGGAATTGATATCATATAGCCTAAACCAAAAGCTAGAAGTATTTCAAATGTATAAAATAATAACCCAATAAAAATTATACCTATGCCAAGTAAAATAAAAACTGTTGATTGTGGAGATACAGATATTTTTTTTAATGAAAGAGTTGGAATTTTGCTAACCAATAAAAATGCAACTAATAATGTATAATACGGGACAAACTTGGTGTATTCAAAATTAATTTTATAATCTGTCAGCTCTAAAATAAGAGGCATCAAAATTAATAGTCCTCCTGCGGGAGAAGGGACTCCTTCAAAATAATTATTTTTCCAATTTGCATTTTTAATTTCTTTAGCCAAATTAAATCTTGCTAATCTTAATGCGCAACAAACTGAGTATATCAATGCAATTGCCCACCCAAGTTTACCGTAATTATTTAAATGCCAAAAATATAGAATAAAAACCGGTGCTATTCCAAAACTAACGAAGTCAGTGAGTGAGTCTAATTCTTTACCAAACTCAGATGTACCCTTAATTAATCTTGCAATTCTTCCATCTAATGCATCAAGTATTGAAGCAATTAAAATAAAAATAACGGCTAAGTTATAATTTCCATCGATTGCAAATTTTATTGAACTGATGCCCAAACAAACTCCACCTAATGTTAAGATATTTGGCAATAAATACCTTGTTTTTTTTGATGAAACTAATTTAAATTTTTTATTTTCTTCCATTTTTAAGATGCTAATAAGCTCTCTCCAGCTGTAACATTCTGACCAATTTTTGCTAAAACTTTTTTATTTTTAAAATAAATGTCGACTCTGCTTCCAAATCTAATCATTCCAATTCTATCCGCTTGTTTTAAAACTTGCCCTTGTTTTACCTCACAAACTATCCTTCTGGCAATTAAACCTGCTATTTGAACAATTATTATTTCTTCACCGGAGTTTTTGCATTTTATCTTGTAATAATTCCTCTCATTTTCCTCACTTGCTTTATCTAATGAAGCATTTAAAAATTTTCCTGGCTTATAAACTATCTCTTCAATAGAACAAGATGTTGGTGCTCGATTTACGTGACAATTAAAAACGTTCATAAAAATACTTACTTTTGTAAATGTCGTATTTTCTAATTGAAGCTCTAACGGACCTGTTCTTTCTGAGACATCAGTTATTAATCCATCAGCAGGACTTACTAAGTAACTGTCGTCTTGAATTGGGTATCTTTCTGGATCTCTAAAAAAATAGTATACCCAAATAGTAATTAAAACTAAGATTAATCCAAGTACCTTTGAAACAAGCAATAAGAAAAATGTTGCAATAATAGAAATTGCTAAAAATTTGTACCCTTCTTTGTGTATTTTAGGAAAAATTGAGTTAATCATAATTTTAAGTTTGCTAATTTTTTCTTAATATGTATAAAAATCTTACTTAATCAATCTATATTTTTATTTTATGGCAAAAATTAAAGTTAAAAACCCAGTAGTAGAGCTTGATGGTGACGAAATGACAAGGATTATTTGGTCTTTTATTAAAGATAAACTGATTAAGCCTTATATAGATTTAGACTTAAAATACTACGATTTAGGAATGGAAAACCGAGATAAGACCAATGATCAAGTGACAGTAGATTGTGCAAAAGCAATACAAAAATATGGAGCGGGGGTAAAATGTGCAACAATTACTCCGGATGAATCTAGGGTAAAAGAATTTAATTTAAAGAAAATGTGGAGATCACCAAATGGCACGATTAGAAATATAGTGGGTGGAACAATTTTTAGAGAGCCAATAATATGTAAGAATGTGCCTAGGTTAGTTCCACATTGGACAGATAGTGTAATTATTGGAAGACATGCTTTTGGAGATCAATATAAAGCGACAGATTTTAAAGTTCCTGGTAAGGGAAAAATGACAGTCAAATGGGAGTCTGAAAATGGAAAAGATAAAATTGAACATGAAGTTTTTAATTTCGATGGACCTGGCATCGCTCTTTCAATGTATAATTTAGATAATTCTATAAAAGATTTCGCACGAGCATGTATGAACTACGGTCTAGTAAGAAAATGGCCAGTTTATTTTTCATCAAAAAATACAATTTTAAAAGCCTATGACGGAAGATTTAAAGATATTTTTGAAGAGATTTTTCAAAAAGAATTTAAAAACAAGTTTGAGGAAATAGGTATAACTTATGAACACAGATTAATTGATGATATGGTAGCATGTGCAATGAAATTGAGTGGCAAATATATTT
>MDTG01321389.1_pt1 | contig 10006 bp, 7 predicted proteins | sample 811421 | NCBI WGS metagenome assembly MDTG01 (sample SAMN05326645, study PRJNA326480) | marine metagenome | isolation source: seawater | place: Pacific Ocean: South East | collected 2011 | reverse complement strand
CGAATTGCACAGCGATGGCTGCGTCGACGGCATTTCCGCCTTTTTGGAGTATGTACCGGCCGACCTCGGAGGCGGCTCCCTCGGCTGAGACCACTAAACCGTTCTTGTAGGCTTTGTTCCAACCCACCTGTGCCCAGATTGAAGAACTTGCAAGGATGGAAAGAGATAGAAGAAGTAGAATATGAGACATTTTACTAAATAAAATGGCCTTAGTATTAATTAACCCGAGGGGGGAGTTTCCAGATCTAGCTTGGCTTGCAGGAAGAGTGTTATTGAGCATTGCACTATATTTTGTGAATTATATTGTATGCAAATTAATCAAACCCGATAACATTTTCACTAGTTAGCCGCGTGGATGAAACTGGATATGGGTATCGCGGAGCAGGCTACGGTCAACGTGGGTGTAAATTTCTGTGGTCACAATGGAACTGTGTCCGAGCATCTCTTGTACCGCGCGTAGATCCGCGCCTCCTTCAAGCAGATGAGTAGCGAAGGAATGGCGAAAAATGTGTGGATAGACACTTTTGGTGATATTGGCATCCCTAGCTGCTTTTTGGACAATATTCCATATGCTCATGCGACTAAGAGCACCTCCTCGCTGGTTTAAAAAAACTTTATTCTTAGCTTTATTAGCTTTTTTTGGGTTGAAAAATAGTGGTCTTACTTGTTCGATGTAGTGTTCTAAGGCATCCTGGGCCATTTCTCCTACAGGTACCAATCGCTCTTTTCGGCCTTTTCCTATGACGCGAATAAAACCGATTTCGAAAAATAACCGATCGGATTCTAGGTCTGTAAGTTCACTGACTCTCATTCCAGTACCGTAAAGCGTTTCAAGAATGGCTCGATCGCGTATGCCTGCAGGGGTTTTAATGTTGGGACTTTCTAAAAGCTCTGAAATTTCATTAGGATCCAGTACTTCGGGTAATTTTTTGGCTTTTTTGGGTAGCTCAATGAGCTCGGTGGGGTTGGCTTGGCTAAAGTTTTCGACAACCGCAAACTCGTGAAAGCCTCTAATACTCGAAATGTTACGAGCTAAACTACTGCTCGAAAGCAGGCTTTCGTCAATCAGATAGTGCAAAAAGGACTCAATGTGGGTTATTGTAACCCCTGCAATGTCATGGACTTTAGCGTGATGAATCAAAAACTGGAAATAGCGTTTTAGGTCGTGTTCATAGGACTGGACCGATTGGCCGCTGAGGCCTTTTTCAAGGCGAATAAATTGCAGGTAATGGTTCAGCTGAGCTTTGTAGGAAGCGGGAATACTTGTATGGTCATATTCCTTGGTCTCATTCGCCATTTCTAACTCGTTGGTTCGGTGTTAGCTGGTTTATCTGCCTCGGGCTCAGAACCGACATTGGGCATAGAATTTGACTCAAGCGTGTTGCCAACCCCAGCATCTACCACGGGCATAGAATCGACATTGGGCTTGGAATTAATTTCACTCTTGGTGCTTTCTTTAGCCTCTTCGACCTTGTCCTCTGGATATTCCACCCGTTGGTGGTAAATTCCCATGAGTACCGTCAAAAAGGCTTCTTTAATGATTTGTAAATCACGGAAGGTAAGCGGGCAATGACTAAGCTGTCCTTCTTTGACGCGTTCATCGACCATTCTATTTACTAGGTTTTCTAAGCGGGGATAGGTGGGGTTTTTCATGGCCCGAGAAGCGGCCTCAATCCCATCAGCCAGTAGGAGTATCCCCGTTTCTTTGCTGGCAGGTAGGGGGCCATCGTAGCGGAATTTTTCCTCTGCGGTGACTTCTTTCATACTGTCGTTGTCTTTGGCTTTTTCGAAGAAGTATCGGATGAAAGAAGTGCCATGGTGGGTACTAATAAAGTCTATTAGCTTGTTGGGTAATCCTGCTTCCTGGGCGATTTTTATACCTTCACTCACGTGTGCCTTGATGATCATAGCACTCATTTGGGGTTTTAATTTGTCGTGTTCGTTCACCCCCGAAGACTGATTTTCGACGTAATACTCGGGTTTGAGTATTTTACCAATGTCATGGTAGAGCGCCCCAATTCGGCTTAGTAGTGCTTTAGCACCAATGGCTGAGGCAGCTGTTTCCGCGAGATTTGCCACATGCATGCTGTGGTGAAAGGTTCCAGGTGCTTTATTCATGAGTTTTTTGAGCAGAGGCTGATTGGTGTCCCCAAGTTCGAGTAGAGTAAAATCGGTGACTACATCGAATAATTTTTCGATGATTAGGATGAGCGGATAGGTAAACAGAATAAGTACGGAGCTGATCGTTATGTAGAATAGGTAATTGGCCATTATGTCCAAGCTGTCCATTTTAGCTAGGCTGAATGCTCCTAAGGTCAGTAAAAAGGTTCCCCAGACGATACTTGGAGTTCCAAAAAAGAATTGAGAGCGGTCTCGAATATCCCGCACTGAAAATACTCCCATGGAGCAAGCTACAATAGATGATATGGTATATTCAAAGTCATAGCCGTGCACCAAACCTATGAGTGAGGCTAGAGTGAGAGAGGCGATGATACCTACTCTAGAGTCAAATATAATGGTCAGAATAATCGGCGCAATGGCAATGGGGATGAACAGGGGGTGTACCAAGTCAAAATATAGCAGAGCACCAGCTGGAGCTGTAATCAAGCTCATGACCAAAAATACTAGTAGGAACTGGGCATTATCGTCAAATATTTTTCGGCGGTAGAGATGCAGATAGATGTAGAAGACAAAGCTAATCACAACCACTAAGACAATCCCTCCAAGCAAGCGCAAATACCGCTCGAAGGTAGAGGCATTAAGCGTACGCGCAGCGTCCAGACTTTCTAGGGTATTGGCAATTTGATCGGTAACTATGTCTCCGCGTCGAACAATAACCTGGCCCTGTGCAATAGCGCCTTTAGTGGATGAAATATTAGCTATAGCTTCGTCAATTCGCTTTTGATAACGGGTAGAGTTGTTTAAATAGTTCGCCTTCATCACCTTGTTGTAGATTTCAACGGCTAGTTGGGTTTCATCGGTATTCAAACGGGTATTTAGTTCTACCAAACTGTACTCATTGGCTTCTCGTAAGTCTCGAATGCGGGCGATATTCATGGGTTGTTCGGTGCTTGCAGATATGTTGAGTAGCGTGAAAACATCGTAGCCTATCATAGATTTATTCACATCCACAATACCCTGATTCAATAAACTGTTAAGTAGGGCAATGAGGGTGTTTTTTACTTTGTTACCGACAAAATTAGGGTTGGCAAAGACTTGATTTACAGTGATGTTTATCGCATTGTCAGCTACTTGATGATAGCTTTGCATCAGCAATTCTAGGGATGGGTCGGTGAGTCCAAGAGAGGTACTTTGCAGTTCATTGGCGAAACTAATACTGTCTTCTAAGGCTATTGGGCTATTATTGGCTTTAGATAGCTGCCATTGGTGATATGCTTGAAGTAGAGATTGAGTACTGATGTAAATAGAATCTATTTCGGACTGAATACTCACTTGAACAGTATTGTCTACCACAAAAACAGGCGGTATTTGCTGCTGTATGTCCGTGCGTTCTTGCTCAATCTCTGCCTGTGTTTTATTAATAGCAAAGGTGAAGGGTGCGGTTAAGTCATCCGCTCGCCATGGTTGACCAGTTGTATAATTAGTGGTGGTTCGGACCTCGCTACGAGGTAATGACAAAATTGAAATGAGGATGAATATCCCAAAAATGGTCCAACGGATGTATGGGTTTTTTTTGAGGCTGTATGCCTCCTCCTCTTTTTTTTGTTTTTCCCCTTTGAAAGGTAGGGTCTGTTGTTTTTTTGGGCCTAAGCCAAATTTATTGAATATGTTCATGATGCGGTATTAGATCATTTCCTAGGCAACATAGGATGTAGTTGTCAGCTTTAATTGGATAGTTCATTGCAGTCTACCCAGTCTTTACAGCCTTCCACTGTTATTAAATCGAATTCCAAAGGGATGAACATGCACAAATCCCCTGAGATGAATATGATATACATGTGCAGAGATGTGCATAAAAGTCTTATATAGTGGTGAGATATTCATTTAATGATGTAAATATAGGCATTAAAATCCAAAGGGAGAATGGGAATTTTATTCCTACGAAAAGCATTTAATGCTTCATATTTATGTTGTATTAATTCTATATTATCTTCTAAATATAATTTTATAGTATGCAATCGATTGCTCAATTAACATACATTCCCTTAGCTACGCATAACCCGACTGAATTGGTTCAAGATTTGTTAGAGCATTTAGCTCAGTATGAGGTGAAAATTGAGGTCGGTCATCTTTCTTCTACAGTCATTGGGGAGCCTGATGAAGTATTTAAATTGATTAAAGAAACCTATGAAATGATGTCTTTAGAGCAAGAACGGTTTAGGTTTCATATAGAGTTGCTTAGTCCTGAGAAGTAACGTTATTTATCGAGAATGCCCCAAAAGTTGGGGACTTAGGTTAATGTATACCTTACAATATGTCTAATATTAGGAATTTTTGCATTATCGCTCATATCGATCACGGTAAGAGCACCTTAGCAGACCGGCTGCTACAGATCACTGGTACAATCACCGAACGTCAAATGCAGGAGCAAATGCTCGATGACATGGACCTTGAACGAGAGCGTGGTATCACTATAAAAAGCCATGCTATTAAACTGAACTATGAGCATCCAAATGGAGACAAGTATTTCTTTAATCTCATTGATACTCCAGGGCACGTTGATTTTGCTTATGAGGTCTCCAGGGCACTAAAAGCCTGTGAAGGAGCTATTTTAGTCGTGGATGCTACCCAGGGTATTGAAGCACAGACTATATCAAATTTATATCAAGCGATTGAACAAGGACTTGACATTATACCTGTCCTCAATAAAATAGATTTACCCTCATCCGATCCCGAAGGGGTAGGCCAACAAGTGGTCGATTTAATTGGATGTTCAATGGAGGAAATACTTCATGTTTCTGGAAAGACAGGCGAGGGAGTTCCGGAACTTTTAGAAGCTATTGTAGAACGAGTACCCGCGCCTAAACAACAGGTTGATAAACATTTACGCGCCTTAATTTTTGATTCTATTTTCAATACTTACCGCGGATCAGTTGCCTATGTCCGTGTGATTGAAGGAGTACTGAAAAAAGGTGATCGGTTTCGGTTTATGTCCAATGATATGGAGTATAATGCTGAAGATATAGGCTTCTTGCGAATGAGCTATGAGCCGACTAATGAGCTGCGAGCAGGCGATGTAGGCTATGTGATAGGGAGCGTCAAATCACTTCAAGATGTGCGTGTGGGTGATACGATCACTCATGTTAAGGATGGGGCAACCGAAGCAATTCCAGGTTATCAGGAAGTAAAGCCCATGGTCTTTAGTGGAATATTTCCTACCCAGTCTGAAGATTTTGAAGATTTGCGCTCGGCCTTGGAAAAACTCCAATTAAATGATGCTTCTTTGACGTATGAGCCTGAAACCTCTAAAGCCTTGGGTTTTGGTTTTAGGGCGGGTTTCCTTGGTTTATTGCATATGGAGATTGTTCAAGAGCGCTTGGATCGAGAGTTCGACATTGATATAATCACTACGGTGCCAAACGTTCAATACGAGGTTGAACTTGAAGACAAATCAAAGATCCGGGTAGATAACCCAAGTCAGATGCCTGAAGTAGGAGAAATAGATACTATTTATGAGCCCTATATCAAAGCGAATATCATCACACCTGCGGAATATATTGGCCCCATAATGAAACTGTGTCAGGAAAGACGAGGTATTTATGTTAACCAGATGTTTATGCAGAATAACAGGGTGGAAATTTCTTACGAGTTACCCATGGCAGAAGTAGTATTTGATTTTTATGATCGCTTAAAATCAGGTACTCGCGGCTATGCATCTTTAGATTACGAGTTTATCGAGTACCGACCCGGTCAGTTAGTACGTTTGGATATCTTATTAAATGGAGATCAAGTAGATGCATTGTCGTCTATCTCGCACCGGGATAAGGCCTACTATCAAGGACGAAGAGTATGTGCCAAGTTAAAAGAGCTGATACCTAGGCAACAATTTGAAGTGGCGGTACAGGCAGCTATCGGCTCCCGCATCATTGCTCGTGATTCGGTCCGCGCAGTTCGTAAAGATGTTACTGCCAAATGTTACGGTGGAGATATAACTCGTAAGAGGAAGTTGCTTGAGAAACAAAAAGAGGGTAAGAAGCGTATGAAACAAGTAGGCGCAGTGGAAATTCCACAGGAAGCCTTTTTGGCGGTTCTATCTTTGGATGACGATGATCGATAATTTTAATTTAGAAATACAGCTAAAAAAACCAAGAAATCTACTATGATGTGTACAGAAAAATTATCATTTAAGAAAACCTCGTTAATACATACTTGTAAAGCAGCTATAGCGGTTTTTTTTCTTATTATGTTGGTAAGTACATCTACTATTCAGGCTCAGTTTGAAGAGCCTGAGATAAAAAAAGTATCTACGGAGGATGCTGCAGAGTTTGAGTCAGCATTTAAAGATATAAAATGGACGGGGCAGGGATTCAATTATAACGAGTTAGACCGTGTGCCAGCTATTGAATTACGAGCTCGATTGGAATCTGTGTTTGGAGAACCCACAAAAACTGTAGAGGATATAGTGGAACGTGGTAAACTGCGAGCGGGTAAAGCCATACAGTTTGAGTATTGGTTTATTGTAGATGGGGAAATACCTATGATGATTTTAGACCTGGATGGCCCATTTGCCGATGGTTTAGTGTATGTAGGAGCGAGTCGCTTCATTGACTTAATGCCAGCTATCAAACGGAGTTTAACTAGGCAATTATTGGAGGCCAAACCCAAAGCTTATGTAGACTACTTTTTTTCACCAGAACGCCAGCAGTGGTATGAAGTTAGTTATCAAAGTGGTGAGTATACTAAGAAAGAAGTGGATAAACCCTCTCAAATACGATTGTATTAAAGTCACGAACCGAGTATTATATGAGTCTAGATAATCTAGACACGATAGTGTATGATTTGGCACCCATAATTAATTGGTAGAAATTTTTGGAAACATCTCACTCTTCCCATGAACCTGCATCTTCATCTTCTAAAAATATGGGTAAAGCCAGCCAAGATCGACCTGTAAAATCAGTGCTACGGGAGTGGTTAGACGCATTTATTTTTGCGTTGATAGTGGCTGCTATACTTAGGGCTTTCTTATTTGGGTCCTATAAAATTCCCACAGGATCTATGGAGAAAGATCTTTTGATTGGAGATTTTTTGATCGTCTCCAATGCAGCCTACGGCGCGAGAACACCTATGTCGGTTTGTGTGCCATTCACGCAGTGGTGTTTGCCGGGGGTCAATCTACCTTTTACTAGATTGCCTGGTTATCGTTCAATCGCTAGGAACGATGTATTTGTTTTTAATGTGCCTTGGGAAGTAAAGCCTATATCACAAAAAACAAATTACATAAAGCGTGCAGTTGGTGTACCCGGTGACACCCTAGAATATAAAGATAAAGTTCTGTTTGTAAATAGAAAGGCTGAACCTACTCATGATGGGGTACAAAAATTTCATACGTTGGTATTGAAGCAAGGTGTTAGATTGACTAATGCGAAAATGGAACAAATTAATGCTGGAACCATAGGTGCAAGCAGTCGTTATTTTCAGCAGGTATCAAATTTTGAGTACCGAGTAAATCTAACTGACGATGCAATTAAAAAAGTTATTTCTTGGGCTGAAACCGACACTCTTTACCCAACTGTTATTCCTGTTGATCAGGTGGTTTCTGCCTACACTCAAAGTGATGGTTATTTTTCGCGCGCGTTCAACAATCCGGACCACTTTGGCCCCATAGTTGTTCCTTTTGAAGGTCAAGAAGTCATATTGAATGCAACAAATTGGCCAATTTATAAAGACCTAATTGAACGATATGAGGGAAATTGGGTCCAAACTCAAGGAGGAGTGTTCGTTATCAATGGAGAGGAAACTACACGCTATGTGGTTCAGCAGGACTATTACTTTGCTATGGGAGATAATCGTGATTCAAGTGAAGACTCAAGATTTTGGGGTTTTGTACCTAAAGATCATGTAATAGGTAGGGCTGGTGTCGTCTGGATGTCGTTGAATAATGGTTTCCCAAGAATGAACCGGTTTTTTCACATCATTGACTAATTATCACTATTAAAGTTATCATGCAGGGTTTCAACTTGATGTTTGTGGACTGGCTTGAAACTGTTTTAAGCAATGCTTTTCCCTCGAGGAGCCCCTTTCTGTATTGCTAATTGCCCGCAGCCTGCATCAATATCATCGCCTCGAGAACGGCGCACGGTTGCCCTGATTTTATGCTTGGATAATCGGTTCATAAAACGATCTAGCCTGTCTTCGCGCGCTCGATTAAGAGCTACTCCTGCCACATTGTTGTACATAATGATATTCACCTTACTTGGTGCCCAATACACTATGGAGGCAAGTGCATCTGCATCTTGTATTGAATCATTAAATTCATCAAAAAGAAGATACTCGTAGGTAATAGCTCGTTTGGTTGTTTGGTAGTAATACTGAACAGCTTTTTTCAGTTCTACTAAATTCATTGAGTAATTGATCGGCATGATTTTGTCGCGCTTGTCATCAATAGCGGCATGCAAGGAGATGGCTAGATTGAAGGGCTGCTGTTCGATGGCTAATTTTTTTATTTGTTTGGTAAGTCCGACTGTGGATACTGTTATCCGTTTTGGAGATAATTCTAAGCTAAGTGGATCGGATATGATGGCCGCCGATTGGGTAACGGATGTATAGTTGTGAAGTGGTTCTCCCATACCCATATACACAATATTAGTGATTTTTTTCCCATATTTCTCTAAGGTAATTTCATTAATGTACTGTACTTGATCTACAATTTCGCCGTGGCTGAGATTGCGAAAAAACCCCATTTTACCGGTAGCACAAAATTGACAGCCAAAAACACAACCAACTTGCGAGCTCACGCAGACCGTCAGGCGGTTGGCAGCCCCGTCGGGAAAAAAATCGGGTATTAGTACAGCTTCTATTTTATTGTTGTCCTCCCATTCATTTAGTTGAAATAAAAACTTAATGGTACCGTCCTTGGATTGTTGCTGCATAGAGGGGATTATGCGGTTGATTATTGCATGTTCTTGGAGGTACTCGCGCATTTTTTTTGGGAGATTGGTCATCTCGTCGAACTTATCAACTCCTTTTTGATACAGCCATTGAAAAAGTTGATATGCTCTAAATCGTGGCCAACCACGTTTGGCACAATAAGCTAAGAGTTCTTCTTTAGTAAGTGATTTAACATCCAATTTTTTAGTCTTTCCCTTCGAGCTAGAGGGTGAGAGCACAGGAGTGTCTTTTGATGGTGATAAGGCCTCGTCACTGAATAATTCACACATTTAGGTTAGGGCTATATATTGTGCTTTAGAAGCGGGTATTTACCACACTATCATAAATGGATCCAAAACTAATTTCAAATCCGGCACTTATGCGATAAGAATAAGAGGTTGCTTGCTGACGAGTATTAGCGATGGCTTCTTTATCAGTTACACCTCCCGCAGAAAGTGACAATTGGTTATTAATAATTGAGTATTCGCTATTAACAAATACTGATAAGCCTCTGATTATTCTCATACTTAACTCAAACTCAACATTAAATCTATTTTTACTCAAATCGTGCAAATAAGTAGTTCCTTCCATAGACGTCTTTAAACTACCCCAAGGCTTAGTGTAATCCATGTTAAAGTTTAATTCTTGCTCAAACAATGCTTCTTTTGTTTTACCATAAATAGTCTTTTCAGTATAAAAAACTTTCCGTGGATTAATACTATATCTAAGAGTCACTTCTCTTCGCGCAAATTCTCTATAGGGATAGAATGAGTATTCAACAGCAGGGGCAATACCATATGATAGATCAATATTTTCTCTGGTAGATGAACGACCTCCGAAATAAGTACCTACTGACCAGTGTTCACTTAAAGAGTAGACCAATTGTCCGTATACATATTGTCTCTCTGTTATGAATTCGTCATATGTTTTGTTGTTTAGAGAGTCTCTAGTAGTAAAT
>MDTG01007900.1_pt1 | contig 10006 bp, 8 predicted proteins | sample 811421 | NCBI WGS metagenome assembly MDTG01 (sample SAMN05326645, study PRJNA326480) | marine metagenome | isolation source: seawater | place: Pacific Ocean: South East | collected 2011 | reverse complement strand
TAAGAGCTATTGAGGTATTAAAAAAAACAGACATTATTCTTTGTGAAGATACAAGACATTCAATAAAATTGCTAAATCATTTAGATATAAAAAAAAAATTAATCCCTTATCATAAGTTTAATGAAAAAAAAGAATTAGATAAAGTGATAGAATATTTAAATGACGGCAAAATTTTGTCTTTAATCTCAGACGCTGGCACTCCAACACTTTCAGATCCTGGTAGGCAGTTGATACAAGCATGTATCGAACAAGATATTAATATCGTACCAATACCAGGAGTGTCGTCAATTACGTCTTCAATGAGTGTTTCAGGTTTTAATGATCAATTTTTATTTTATGGTTTTCTTCCAAAAAAAGAGAAAGAGCTTGAAAGTACATTAACTACATTAAGTAATTACAATTTCTCCCAAGTTTTTTTCGTTCCTGCTATTAAAATTAATTTCTATCTTAAATTTTTCAAAAAATACTTTTCAGGAAGAAAGTTGCTTATTGCGAAAGAAATTACAAAATTACATGAAACTTATTTCAGAGACGAAGTAGATAAAATTAATATGTTTAAAATTCAATTAAAAGGTGAGTTAACTATTGTATTATCAGAAAAAGTTAATAAAGATAAATTTTTCGACGAAAAAAAAATAAAAAAGAAAGCAAATTTGTACTTAAAAAAATATAGCTTAAAAGACGTTGTGGAATTATTATTTGAAACAGAAAAAATTAACAAAAAAAGAATCTATCAGATATGCTTAAACATAAAGAAAAAAAATGAGAATAATTTATAGTATTTTAATATTAGTAACACTTTCTTCATGCCAAGCTGTTACACAAGTTCAAAAATTTGGTGCTGGTGTAGATATTACTTTTGATCCAAGAACAATCGGTATGCAAATAGATGATACAATTATGCAAAAAAATTTAGGCGCAAGATTAGCTTTAACAAATAAAAAATATTTCATCTCAATTAAATCTGAAGTTATCGATGGCAGAATCTTTCTTTCTGGAAAGGTAGAAAATCCTGAGGAAAAAATACAAATTACAAAATTAGCTTGGGAAACAAAAGGCGTAAGATCTGTAAAAAATGCAATTACTATTAAGGGGCAAACTAATTTTAAAAGCACTGCAAAAGATATTTTAATTACAAGTCAATTAAGAACAGCTTTAATTTTTAATAACAAAACAAAAGCCAGAAATTACTCATTAGAGACTATAAATAAAAATATTTATATTTTTGGTATAGCAATGGATAAAGAAGAAAAAAAAGAAGTAATTAACGAAGCAAACAAAATATATGATGTAAAAGAGGTAATTCCCTCAATATATCTGGCTACAGAATTAAGTAGAACAAAGCTTTAATTAGCATATTCAATCACATCAGATGAGAAAGCTGCTACAGAGGCTAAATTAAGTATATCAGAAGTACTGGATCTTAGTGGTGCCACTTCTATAGGAAGACCTAGTCCAATTAATAACGGTCCTATTAACTTTGCTCCTCCGTAAACTTTCATTAATTTTGTGGAAATGGCCGCACTATGTAATGCTGGCATTATTAAGATATTAGCTTTACCAACAATTTTAGAGAATGGATAAATTTCCTGATAAATTGGATTTAAAGCTACATCCGGCTGCATCTCCCCATCAAAGTCAAAATCTACTTTTTCTTTTTTTAAAATCTCAATAGCATCTCTGACATGTTTTGTATTTTTAGAAACGGGCTTACCGAAAGTTGAGTGAGATAGAAAAGCAACTTTAGGATCAAATCCAAATAATCTAGCTACTCGAACACAAGACTTAGACACATTAACGAGTCTTTGAGCTGAAGGAAAATCTTGAACGTTTGTATCAGCGACAAGAATAGTTTTTCCTTTAGAATTAATCATTGTCATACCAAAGATTTCTTCACCTGGTCTAGGGTCGACAACTTTTTTTAGTTTTTCAATAGATGCAGCATAGTGCCTTATGTTTCCTGTAACCATGGCATCAGCATCGTTGCAGGCAATCATAGATGCACCCCATGCAATTCGATCATTTCTTACCAACCTATCAACGTCTCTTTCTAATTGTCCTTCACGTTGTAATTTTTTGTATAAATGCTTTACGTATTTTTCTCTTTTCTCTTTATCAGTAGAATTTACAATTTCAATATTATGATTTTCATCTAATCCTATTTTTTTTAATTGTTCCTTAATTCTTTTTTCTGTACCTATTAAAATTGGTTTACCAAGTTTGTTTTTTCCAAATTCAATAGCTGCTTTAAGCATGTTTTCATCTTCTCCTTCAGCAAATATTACTCTTTTTGGGTTTTTTCTTACTTTTGCATTTATTCCCTGCATTAATGACATGGATGGATCTAGTCGATTTATTAATTGATCTTTATAATCATCAAAGTTTTGAATATTTTTTCTCGCAACTTTACTTTTAATTGCTGCTTTAGCAACAGCAACAGGAATTACACTAATTAATCTGGGATCAAATGTAGAAGGTATAATATAATCTTTTCCATATCTTGGTCTATCTCCTCCATATGCAGAAACAACTTCATCTGGAACATCCTCTCTCGCTAATAACGCAATAGCATTGGCAGCAGCAACTTTCATTTCTTCATTAATTGTTTTAGCTCTAACATCTAAGGCCCCTCTAAAAATATATGGAAAACCTATTAGATTATTGACTTGATTTGGATAATCAGATCTACCAGTTGCAATTATTGCATCGGATCTAGCTTCATTGATAAGTTCTGGTCTGATTTCTGGATCAGGATTTGCACAGGCAAAGATAATTGGATTTTTGGACATAGATTTAATCATTTCTTTTGTAACAACATCTTTAGCTGATAACCCCAAAAAAACATCAGCACCCTTAATAGCTTCCTCTAATGTTCTTAATTTTGTATCTGCTGCAAAGGCTGATTTAAATTGATCAATGTTTTTTCTACCTTTGTAAATTACACCTTTGCTATCACACATAATTATATTTTCATTTTTAACACCGGAACTTTTAAATAAATTTGTGCACGCTTGTGCTGATGCACCAGCACCATTAATCACAACTTTTACATTTTCAATTTTCTTATCAGAAACATCCAAAGCATTAATTAAAGCAGCCAATGTAATTATAGCTGTACCGTGTTGATCGTCGTGAAAAATAGGAATATCTAAAATTTCTTTGAGTTTTTGTTCAATGATAAAACAATCTGGCGCAGCGATATCCTCAAGATTTATTCCTCCAAAAGTTCCAGCTATGTTTTTAATTGTTTCAATTATCGATTTGGTATCATCATTATTTATTTCAATATCAATAGAGTCTATGTCAGCAAACCTTTTAAAAAGAACAGACTTACCTTCCATCACCGGTTTAGAAGCTAGTGAGCCTAGATTTCCAAGTCCTAAAATTGCTGAGCCATTACTTATTACAGCAACCAAATTACCCTTACTGGTATAATCGTATGCTAACTCTGGATTTTTTGATATTTCTTTAACCGGAGCCGCAACGCCTGGAGAATAGGCTAAAGATAGATCTCGTTTTGTAGTCAAAGGCTTAGAAGAAGAGATCTCAATTTTGCCTGACTTACCTTTTATATGAAAATCAAGTGCTTCTTTATCCGAATAATGATCTATTTTGGATTTTTTTGTCATGTAAATTTTGTGTATGTATTGTAAATATTAATATCGCATTAATTATTAATTATTTGTGGCCTAATTTAGAACTTATATGAATTTGTTGTCGTCAACATATGTTTTTAGTTTTTTTACCTTATTAAGTAGAATTTTAGGGTATCTCAGAGATATATTAATTGCAATATTTTTAGGAGCGTCAATTTTTGCCGATGCTTTTTTTGTAGCTTTTAGACTTCCTAACACATTTAGACGTTTGTTTGCAGAAGGTACGTTTAATGCCGCATTTATACCTAGCTACATGTCAGCAAAAATCGACAACCAAGAAAAAGGTAAAAAATTTGCTGACGAGGTTTTAAGTATTTTAACTTTTATATTAATTTTCTTAATTTTGATAGTAGAGATATTTACTCCATACTTGGTTTATTTAATTGCTCCAGGATTTTTTGGTAACGATATAAAGTTTAATCTTGCTGTTGAGTTTACTAGAATAACATTTCCCTTTTTATTATTTGTAAGTATTGCGTCATTTTTTTCAGGAATATTAAATGCAAATAATAAATTTGCAGCAGCAGCAGCAGCCCCAATAATATTAAATATTATTTTGATACTGAGCTTATTGTTATCATATGTTTTAAATTTAAATTTTGCAGAACAATTATCTTATGGTGTAACTTTAGCAGGAATAATACAATTAGTTTTTTTAATCATCATTACAAGTAGGTATTATAAACCTTCACTAAAATTTAAATTAAAATTAAATAATAAAATTAAACATTTTTTTAGAAAATTATTACCAAGTGTTTTGTCTTCCGGTGTAACTCAAATAAATATTTTGGTGGGAACTATTATTGCTTCTTTTGAAGCAAGCGCTGTTTCATATTTATACTATGCAGATCGTATTTATCAGATAAATTTAGCTATTGCTGGCATTGCAGTTGGAACTGTTTCTTTACCTGTTTTATCCAAAGCTTTTAAACAAAGAAATTTTTTAAAAATTTCTAATATTCAAAGTAAATCAATAGAGCTATCATTACTTTTATCAATACCAGCCAGCTTAGGTTTAATTCTTGCATCTGAAGAAATTGTTAATGCTTTATTCGGCTACGGATCTTTTACTAATGAAAATATTAAAATGACTTCACTAGCTTTGAAATATTTTGGATATGGTGTACCTGCTTTTGCTCTTGTAAAAATATTCTCAAATTTTTTCTTTGCTAGGAACAACACTAAAATACCCTTTTATATTTCTATATTTATTGTTTTATTTAATGTCACGATAAGCATATCTTTCTTTGATAAAATTGGATTTGTAATAATACCTATCGCAACTTCAATATCAACTTGGGTTGGGGTGTTGATTTATATTTACACTTTAAATGATAATAATTATTTATTACTAAAAAAATATTTGCCAAAAAACATATTTAAGATTGTTCTAAATACGATTATAATGTCTATTGCGCTTATATTTGGTTTAAATCATTTTGAAGATTATTTACAGTATTCTTATAAATACAAATCACTTTATTTAATAATAATTGTTAGTTTTGTTGCGGGTATTTATTTGATATCGTGTTATTTAACTGGAATATTAAAAAAGAAAAATTTTAAAGCAAATTAGATGACTAATAAAAAACTTGTATTTTCTGGCGTTCAGCCCACAGGTAATTTACATTTAGGAAATTATCTTGGAGCGTTGAAAAATTTTGTTTCTCTACAAAAAGAGATTAATTGCATTTATTGTGTAGTAGATTTGCATGCAATTACAATTTTTCAAAATCCGAAAAATCTTAGAGAAAATATTTTAGAAACAACGGCAAGTTTTTTAGCTACAGGTTTAGATCCAAAAAAAAGTATTATTTTTAACCAATCCTCTGTGTCTGGTCACTCGGAATTAGCCTGGATTTTAAACTGTGTGTCGAGAGTAGGTTGGTTAAATAGAATGACGCAATTCAAAGACAAAGCTGGTTCTGATAAAGAAAAAGCAAGTGTAGGTCTTTATATTTACCCAAATTTGATGGCAGCAGATATATTACTTTACAAAGCTACTCATGTTCCTGTTGGCGCAGATCAAAAACAGCATTTGGAGTTATCACGTGATATAGCACAAAAATTTAATAAAGATTTTAATTGTAAAGATTTTTTTCCAATACCAGAACCTCTAATTCCAAAAAACATACCAAGAGTAATGAGCTTAAGGGATGGAACTAAAAAAATGAGTAAATCCGAAGAATCAGATTATTCTAGAATAAACCTTAAGGACACAGCAGATGAAATTTTAAAAAAGATTAAAAAAGCGAAATCAGACTCCGAGTCAATTCCTGATAATTTGAATTCTTTAGAAAAAAAACCAGAGGCATTTAATATCTTAAATATATACTCAGAGATTTCAAAAACTAGTTTGGAAAAGGTGTTAAAAGAAATGGCTGGCAAAGAATACTCTTATATAAAAAAAGAACTTGCAGATCTTTTAATTAGCGAGATTTGTCCAGTTGGTAAAGAAATAAACAAATTAATGAGTGATAAAGAATATTTAATTGGAATATTGAAAAAAGGCAGCGAAAAAGCCAATATTATGGCTGAGGAAAACCTAAAAAATATACGTGAGAAAATTGGATTTATATAATATACAATATTAAAATGATCCAAATTGAAGCAACACCAAATCCAGAGTCGGTTAAATTTCTATCCGAAAATATTATATCGGCTGTTGGCACAGAAGAATTTCAAAAAAGAGACATTGATAATGTTTCTAATATTTTTGTAAAAGAGTTATTAGGATTTAAAGGTGTAGAATTAGTTCTTTTATCAAAAAATTTTTTGTCTGTTAAAAAAACAAAAGATATTTCTTGGGATGAATTAAAACCCATGGTTATATCACACTTAAATCATTATTTTGAGAATTCTAATGACCCTATTTTAAAAAGTAACTCTAATAAAAGCTCAAATAGACAAGAAAAGAATGAAACGGTGAAACAGATAATTGAAGTTTTAGATAGCAAGATTAGACCTGCCGTAGCAAGAGATGGGGGCGATATCAAGTTCAAATCATTTGAAAATGGAATTGTGAAAGTAGAACTACAAGGCAGTTGTTCAGGTTGTCCTAGTTCATTAATGACTTTAAAACAAGGTGTGCAAAATCTTTTAAAACATTACGTTAAAGAAGTTAATTCGGTAGAGGCAGTTTAAAATGAAAAAAAGACTAAGTTACAGAGATCAACTTTTAGAATTATCTAACATTTATAATGTTAAAGAAATACAAGATTACATAAAAAAAGGAAAAAATTTAACTGCTGGACAAATCGAATTAATCCTAAGAAAAAATAAAATTACTATCCCTAAAGATTTTAAAACTTCTTTTTTTAAAGAAAACTTTACAAAACCAATTTCAAGAGCTTCTAAAAAATTATTTGATATTAAGGAAGATTCAACTAAAGCTGTAAATAAAGTTTCAAGAAAAATAGTATATTTTAAAGAAGACAGTTCAAGATCAATATCAAGTTTTTTCTATAATATTTGGAAATCTATTGGGAGTGCGGGTATTGGATTTTTAAATATTTTGCCTAAATTAGCAGAAACATATTATAATTTTTTTGCTAATTTTTTCACTAACTTATTCCATGGTATTTACAATCAACAAATTAATAAAGCCAAGACTAGTAAAGTTTTGGTTGGAGTTTTCGTAATAGTAGGTGTTGTGACAATAGTCATATCAGGAGTAACGACTTTTGACAGTCTGAACAAATCTGAGAATAAAGAAATAGTAAAAAAAGAAATAATTAAAAAACCGAAAGTAGAAGTTGATAAAACTATAAAAAAACCGAAGAATGAATTAAAACAGCAGGCAAAAAAACCTACCAAAAAAATAAAACCCGATACTAAAAAAGAAGAAAAAGTTACAGAATTAATTTTACCAGATCTAAATCTTAAAACAGAAACGGTTTTAAGTTTATTTAAGGATGTAAATTATGATTTGAATAAAGTAAGGTTTGAAAAAACCGTCAAACCAATTTATTTCACTCAATTTCCAAAAGATTTAGATGAGATTCAAAGTGTGCGTTTAAAAAAAGAGACTTTTATAAAGATAGTTCTGCCATTAATTGTTGCTGAAAATGAAAAAATTTTAGAAGACAGGTATAAATTAAAAAAAATTACATCAAGAAAATATACATCAGATCAAGAAAAACAGTGGTTGAGACAGAAATTTTTGGAATATAAAGTAAAAAAAGGCAATGTTGACGAGTTGATGAATAGAATGGACATTATTCCAACGTCAATAGCTTTAGCTCAGGCTGCTAAAGAAAGTGGTTGGGGAACATCTAGATTTGCTTTAGAGGGAAATGCAATATTTGGTCAATGGACTTGGAACGGCAGAGGTATAGAGCCATTATTGAAAGACAAATCTAAAACTCATAAGATTTTAAAATTTCCTATACTTAGAGCTTCTGTAAAAGCTTATCAGAATAATTTAAATACACATAAAAGTTATATTAAATTTAGAGAAAAAAGAAAAAATTTAAGAGTGAAAAATAAAAAAATCGACGGGTTAGAACTCACTAAAACTCTCAACAATTATGCCCAAACAGGTAGTGAGTACACTAAAATTTTAGCTCAAATTATTATTCAAAACAGACTAATGGATTTTGAGCCCGTAAGACTCGCAAATTCTATTACAAGAAAAGAATTAAATTTGTAAGTTACTCCTCAACAACGACGAATTGTATTCCTAGCCAACGCCAAAAACCATCATTTTCTCTTAAAGAACAATTAATCCTACCACGTTCTCCGACAAATTTTCCTTGTAATTTAATTTCAAGCGTATTGTTATCTAAAAATTTAATTTTAGACTTTCTCCATTTATTCTCCTCATTTGAATAGCAACTGATCTCTTTAATATTCTTATAATTATCGAAAAATTCAATTTTTACTTTAGGAGGGTTTTCTTGGGATTTTAAATATTTTTCTTCCGGAGTTATTTGTTTATATTTTAGAGGTAAAGTCTTTGTAAGTGTTTTAAATCTTTTTAATTCTCCATATTTTTCGTTAATAGGAAATCTTGGAAGTTCAAAAAAATCTTTTGTATTATCGATAACCCCAGAGTGTTGGCCAAAAGCATATTTAAATCCTAAGTCGATGATGATCTTTTTAAATTCTAAGCTGTATTCTCCAAAAGGATATGAAAAAAATTTTGTTTCCTTGTTAATTTCATTTTTGAAAATCTCTATAGATTTTAAGATATCATTCTTAATTATTGAGGACTCCTCATCAACAAGATACTCATGAGTATGGCTGTGATTTCCTATCTCTACAAAGGACTCATTATTAAGCTCTCTTATTTGATCCCAGGTCATATAATTATTTTTTCCTACCTCCCTAGTGCTGACAAATAATATAAAAGGTATCTTATTTTTTTTTAAAATCGGCCAAGCATTTTTATAAAAAGATGTAAAAGCATCATCGACAGTCAAGAGAATTTTTCTTTTATCCTGACTTTTGGTTAATTCTTCTTCAAAATTATTAGGATTGATAAAACTCATATTTTCATTTTTAATTATCTCTAAATGATTTTTAAAGTCATTCATCCTAATGTTGGTTGAAGGATATTTATTTTCATCGAATCTGTGATACATTATTGAGATTATTCCATAATCTTCAATATTTATATTTTTAGATGAGGAATAAAGTTTGTTATAATTAAATAAAAAAAATGTAAATATAAATATGATAAAAAACTTTTTAATAATAAATTGCACTGGCAAAAATGACAAAATTGGTTTAAGAATTAATAATAGTTTTTTTATTCATGATTTTCAAACAAAAATTAAAAACAACGAATTATTAGTATCATCAATATTAAATTTAACAAGTAAGCATAAAGTAAAAATTGACAACGATTTTTCAGTTCTAGTTAATAATGGACCAGGTAGCTTTTCTACTATAAGGATAGCATTATCGATTGCAAAAGGAATAAAAATATCAAAAAATATCAAATTATTTAGTTTTAGGAACAAAGATTTAACTCAATTTAACCTTGAAAATATTGAGATTTTGATTAATAAAAATTTATTGGAAAAAAAATTGATAAAACCATTATATTTAAGTTAAATTGAAATTATGAGCACAATAGAAGTTAAGTGTAAAGAAAAGGGCGTAAGGTTAACAGACCAGAGAAAGATAATTGCTAAAGTTCTTTCTGAGTCTAAAGAAGAGTATGGCTCAAAAGATCACCCTGATGTAGATGAACTACACAAGCGTGTTAGTAAAGTTGATGACAAAATAAGCATCGCTACGGTCTATAGAACTGTTAAGCTTTTTGAAGAGGCTGGAATTTTGATAAAACACGATTTCAAAACAGGAAAAGCAAGATATGAAATAAATGATGATCACAATCATTT
>MDTG01144635.1_pt1 | contig 10007 bp, 10 predicted proteins | sample 811421 | NCBI WGS metagenome assembly MDTG01 (sample SAMN05326645, study PRJNA326480) | marine metagenome | isolation source: seawater | place: Pacific Ocean: South East | collected 2011 | reverse complement strand
TTTTGATAAACTTTGCAATTGGAGGGCTTGTTGGTACAACGCTGATGTTTTTTTCGCTAATATTTTCTAAAACAACTTTTATAAAATCTTCAGAAAATTCCTGAGAAGCCATATGTTCTGGAATATTGAGCTTTGTAAGAAAAATTTTACGTTCTTGTTGGGAGTATTCAATGGTAGCCATATTGGTACCAATTTTCACTTCATACTGACGCAAAAAAGTATTGTCTACAAGATTTGAAGCTGTTAGCATAACAATAAGATTGTGATTGTTGAGAATAATTCAATGCAAATTTACAAAAAAAACTACTGATTTTCTGAACTTTAACATTTTTCAACCCAAGACAGCAGTAATAATCCTAAACAGGGCTTCACACTTATCGATTTTTTTTTAAATTGTATCTTCCAAAATTATAACAAAATGTCTCGTTTAAAATTTACCTATTTTTTCATAATTTGTCTTGCTTTACTGATTTTTTTGTCTTCGTCTTTCAAAAGCCAGTCAGACGAACAAAATTCCCAAAAACATCCATTATCTGATTACAATGTATATGCACTCCCTTTACCAAAAACACTTGATTTTTCTGGTGAATCGATGCCTTTAATCAAACAAGATGTTAAGGAGCGAATGGACAGAGAACTTTTGGTGAATACCTACTGGCAATCCAATGGCTTTCTATTGCTTAAACGCGCCCACAAGTACTTCCCAATCATAGAGCCTATTTTAGAGGCTTACGGTGTCCCAGACGATTTTAAATATTTGGCATTGATTGAAAGTGGTCTACAAAATGTTACTTCTCCTGCTGGTGCGAAAGGATTTTGGCAAATAATGAAATCTACTGCTAAAGAATATGGATTAGAGGTTAATGCAAATGTTGACGAGCGCTATAACCTTATTTTGTCAACTAAAGTTGCATGTGAATACCTATTAAAAGCCAAACAAAGATTTGGTTCTTGGACCTTGGCCGCAGCTTCTTACAACGCCGGGATGAATGGAATTGCCTCTGAGCTAGAGCGTCAATCGGTCGATAATTACTACGATATGTTGTTGGGACAAGAAACAGGTCGTTATGTGTTTAGAATTGTAGCACTTAAGGAAATTACTAACAATGCCAAGAAATACGGCTTTAATTATACAGATGCCGATCTCTACAATTACCCCCCTACATTCTCAGTGGAGGTTGATACCGCAGTCAGTGATTTTGTGCAATTTGCCGAAGGGTTTGGGATTAATTACAAGCAATTAAAAATTCACAATCCCTGGCTAAGAGAGACGTTTTTGAATAATAAATCAAGGAAAAAATACAACATTGAAATCCCTGAAATTAATGGCATTGATTCAAATAATTAACGTCTTCGACCAGCATTTCCTTGTCCAAAATGCTGATTGGGGATGGAGGCCTTTTTCATTTGCTGCTTCATCATCTTAATTTGCTCGCTGAGCATGTTCCTTTTATCGAGTTTTTGTGCTTCGGAAAGTAAGCGTTGTGCTTCCAGTTTTCGTCGTTTTGTAAATGCAATCCCCGCCAAGTTAAGTTTGGCCATTGCCAGGTCGTGATCCATGGAAAGTCCTAGATTGACTGCATTTTTAAAGAATTTTTCAGCGGCATTCATATTGGTTTGAGACACCATGATGCCTTTTAAGAAATTATAATAGCCTTGTTGCTTTTTAGTCAGAGCCGATTGAGGATTTTTAATTTTACTCAGCCAAGCTTCAGTTCCAGCAAAATCTTGCTTTCTAAGTTTTAAAAACGCCAATAGAATAAATTCGTTTTTGTAGTACAAAAACAAAAAAGTAAGCCCAATTAAAATAAACATAATGCCGTTGCCTATGAAAGTCTCAATAAATTGATAGACCGCATATACAAAACATGCAATGAACAAGACAAGTTTGATATTTTTATTGAACATATTTTCACTTTAAAATGGAATACAAATGTAATAAAAACAAAACAAAATATTTTTATAATAAGATTTGTTGAACTAAAAACTCTTTGTATATTTGCGCGACTCTAATTTTGAAGTATAATAAACTTAATAATTTTAGATTCCTATATCGGATTTTAAAGATTAAACAACATGAAAAGAACATTCCAACCTTCCAAAAGAAAACGTAAAAACAAGCACGGTTTTAGGGAAAGAATGGCCTCTGCTAATGGCAGAAAGGTCTTGGCTAGAAGACGTGCAAAAGGACGTAAAAAGTTGAGTGTTTCATCTGAAATCCGTCATAAAAAATAATGATTAACAATTGTTAATATATTAAAGGTGTTACTGTTTGTAACGCCTTTTTTTATATCCAAAGGTTATTTAAATTTGAAAAATATTTTTCTGAAAAACAACTTGCTAACATAATGCCAAAAAGAAACGATCTAAAATCCATTCTCATCATCGGCTCAGGGCCCATTATTATTGGTCAAGCTTGTGAATTTGATTATTCTGGTTCACAAGCCTTGCGATCTCTGCGAGAAGATGGAATCGAAACCATTCTAATCAACTCTAATCCAGCGACCATCATGACGGATCCCTCTATGGCCGATCATGTTTATTTGTTGCCTTTGAACACCAAGTCCATTTTAAAAATTTTGAAAGCGCACCCACAGATTGATGCAGTTCTACCAACCATGGGTGGACAAACGGCTCTAAATTTGTGTATTGAAGCGGATGAAAAAGGAATTTGGGAAGATTATGATGTTGAAATTATCGGGGTTGATATTGACGCGATAAACATAACAGAAGATCGTGAGAAGTTTCGAGAACTGATGTTAAAAATTGGCATTCCAATGGCGCCTCAAGCCACGGCAAACTCCTATCTAAAAGGTAAGGAAATTGCACAAGAATTTGGTTTTCCTCTTGTGATTAGAGCATCTTTTACACTAGGGGGTGCAGGTGCTTCCATTGTTCACAAAGAAGAAGATTTTGATGAACTTTTAAAGCGTGGTCTTGAGATATCGCCCATTCACGAGGTCATGATTGACAAGGCGCTAATGGGCTGGAAAGAATATGAATTAGAATTGCTTCGTGACGATAACAATAATGTTGTGATTATATGTTCCATAGAAAATATGGATCCCATGGGCATCCATACAGGAGATTCCATCACTGTAGCTCCTGCAATGACTTTAAGCGACACCACCTACCAGAAAATGCGTGATATGGCCATTCATATGATGCGAAGCATCGGAGATTTTGCTGGAGGGTGTAATGTTCAATTTGCAGTAAGTCCAGATAAAAATGAGGACATTATCGCCATAGAAATCAATCCGAGGGTTTCCCGATCCTCTGCACTTGCTAGCAAGGCTACTGGTTATCCAATTGCCAAAGTCGCAGCGAAATTAGCAACCGGATACACCCTTGACGAGCTAGAAAATCAGATTACCAAATCAACTTCAGCTCTTTTTGAACCCACTCTGGATTATGTGATTGTCAAGATACCACGCTGGAACTTTGATAAATTTGAAGGCAGCGACCGAGAACTAGGGCTTCAAATGAAAGCTGTTGGAGAGGTCATGGGAATCGGTAGATCTTTCCAGGAGGCCTTACATAAGGCAACACAATCCTTAGAAATCAAGCGCAATGGCTTGGGCGCCGATGGTAAAGGCTACAAAGACTACGATCAAGTCATTAGCAAGCTAAAACACGCCAGTTGGGACCGTGTTTTTGTGATATATGATGCCATTCAAATGGGGATTCCACTGTCTAGAATTTACGAAATCACCAAAATTGACATGTGGTTTTTAAAACAATACGAGGAACTGTATTTTCTTGAAAAAGAAATTTCGAATTTCGATATTGAAACCATTACAAAACCCCTGCTTTTAGAAGCCAAGCAAAAAGGTTACGGAGACCGTCAAATTGCTCATATGCTAAGCTGTTTAGAAAGTGAAGTATATAAAAGACGGAAAGAGTTTGAAATCAATCGTGTATACAAGTTAGTAGATACCTGTGCTGCAGAGTTTGAAGCCAAGACGCCTTATTATTATTCTACTTTTGAGAGTGAAATGACCACCAGAGAGGGGGTTAAATGTGTACAGAACGAAAGTATTGTATCTGAGAAAAAGAAAGTTGTTGTATTGGGGTCTGGTCCAAATCGTATTGGTCAAGGAATTGAGTTTGATTATTGTTGTGTTCATGGCGTTTTAGCTGCCGCTGAATGTGGTTACGAAACCATTATGATAAATTGTAATCCTGAAACAGTATCAACCGATTTTGATACTGCAGATAAACTTTATTTTGAGCCTGTTTTTTGGGAACATATCTATGACATCATTCAGCATGAAAAACCTGAGGGTGTTATTGTTCAACTCGGAGGCCAGACCGCCCTCAAACTGGCAGAAAAGTTGGACCGTTACGGCATAAAGGTTTTGGGTACAAGTTACCAATCATTAGATTTAGCGGAAGACCGAGGTTCTTTTTCTACATTATTAAAAAACAACAACATTCCATATCCAGAATTTGATACGGCTGAAACTGCGGACCAAGCCTTGCAAGTGGCAGACAAACTGAACTTCCCAATTTTAGTCAGACCTTCCTATGTTTTAGGGGGGCAAGGCATGAAGATTGTCATAAACAAGGAAGAGTTAGAAGCCCATGTGGTCGATTTACTTCAAAAAATCCCCAATAACAAATTGCTACTTGATCATTATTTAGACGGCGCAATTGAAGCTGAGGCTGATGCTATATGTGATGGGGAGAATGTTTATATTATTGGGATTATGGAGCACATTGAACCTTGTGGCATTCACTCTGGAGACAGCAATGCGACATTACCCCCCTTTAATTTAGGAGATTTGGTACTTCAACAAATTAAGGACCACACCAAGAAAATTGCGCTTGCGCTAAATACTGTTGGATTGATCAACATTCAGTTTGCAGTCAAAGATGACATGGTTTACATTATAGAAGCCAATCCAAGAGCTTCAAGAACGGTTCCATTCATCGCCAAGGCTTATGGGGAGCCCTATGTTAATTATGCCACCAAGGTAATGTTGGGACATAACAAGGTTACAGATTTTGATTTCAACCCACAATTGGAAGGCTATGCCATCAAACAACCTGTCTTCTCATTCAATAAGTTTCCGAATGTCAACAAACAATTGGGACCAGAAATGAAAAGCACCGGTGAGAGTATTTTATTCATTGAAAGTCTTAAGGACGATGAATTTTATGACCTGTATGCCAGAAGAAAAATGTATCTAAGCAAGTAGTAACTCAAAATTATTGTCAATACTTTAACAACTTTAAAGTTTCATTTTAGATATATTTGTTAAAACATCTGATATGAAATATAAAGTTCTCCTATTAATTTTAGCCGTTATTGCAATAAGTTGCGAAAATGATAGTACTTCTGATTTGACACCTGAAACACCCACAACTCCCGGGGGCACATCATACAATTTGGGGTGGTCACAAAGTGGTGATAGCATTGATCAACAATTAACGATTGAAGTAGGTGATACTGTCACATGGACTTGGGGAAGTGGCACTCACAACCTTGAGCAAATTGGAGATATTTCAGAGCCTGGATTCGCTGAAGGCTATTTTTCTTCAGGCCACGTATATTCTCATACTTTTACAACTGTTGGTGCTCATGATTATTTGTGTAGTCCTCACCCAAATACAATGTATGGAACAATTACGGTGACAGAATAAATAAATTCATAATTTGAAATATTTTCTCTTTTTTCTGTTTTGTATTTTGGGCTTTATCAAGCCGTTAAACTTACAAGCCCAACAACAGTTTATGACCCGTAATGGCAATATAACATTTGATTCAAAACTTGATTCTTTTGTGCCAGTAAAAGCTGAAAATAGTGCGGTTTCTGCCCTTCTTAATGCCGACGATGGTGAAATTGCTGTTTTGGCGCTGGTCAAAGGCTTTTCATTTAAAAATTCTCTTATGGAAGAACACTTCAATGAGAGTTATGCTGAATCAGATCTTCACCCCAAGGCCACTTTTACTGGAAAAATTTCCAATTTTGACATTCAGGACTCAAAACCCTATCTTTTTTCTGGGGTCTTGTCCTTTCACGGAGTTGAAAAACAACTATATGAAATTCCACTAAGTGTGGAAATTGAGAATCATCGCATTGGTATCAATGGCGAATTCCAATTGGTGGTTTCGGACTTTGACATTAAAGTTCCAAGAATTGTTCGCAGTAAAATTCCCGAAAAGATTTATGTTTCTATAAATTTAGATTTAGAAAAATTAGATAATTAAACTTTTCTTTTATGAAAAAATTAGTGGTTTTAATGATCGCTTTTGCTGTAATTAGTGCCGCTGTTTATGTCTGTTTTTTTTTAGATCGTATAACCCCTACAATTGAATTGACTTCTGCAGATTTAATTTATAAATTTTCAATGGAAAACCCCTCAAATAAATCAACCCTATCAGAAAAGAACATTCTTTTGAGTGGCGCTGTAACAACAGTTGAAAAATCTGCTTTAATCGTTGATAAAAAAATATTTTGTAAGTTTAATAATGATATTTCTGCTGTGAACGTTGGAGATACGATAAGGCTTCTGGGAAAATTTATTGGATTCGATGAACTTTTCCAGGAGTATAAACTAAATGATTGTTCGTTCGTGAATCAATAATTAATCTGACTTTTTCTATGAAATTACTTATTAGGCTTTTTCTGTATCTTTTGTTTTTCAACCACTGTTTAAATGCTCAAACCGATTTATTACAAGCTATTGATTATCAAGATAGTAGCCAAGACGTCACTGCTGCGTTCAAGAGCTTAAAAGTTGTCAATTTTGAGTCTACCAAACTCGTTTCGGCAAAAGAACTTTCTTTTTCGGTTTCTCATAGGTTTGGAAGTATTAAATATGGCTTTGATAATTTCTTTGGTTTGGACGATGCGGTCACTCGTCTAAATTTCATTTATGGATTAAATTCTTTTTCCAATATTAGTTTTTCAAGAACTTCTTACAAGAAAACTTTTGATATAGGTTTTAAATCTAGATTGATGAAACAGTCCGAGGATTTTCCTTTTACATTGGTGTATTATTGTTCAATTACTTTGGATTCATCACTTGACAAAGAGGTATATCCAGCCCTATCTTTTAGTAATCGAATGGGCTATTTTAACCAGCTTATCATTTCTAAAAAGCTCAACAATGCGTTGTCTTTGCTTTTTTCGCCCACAATTTTTCATGAAAATACAGTTGTTTTTGACACCCAAGAAAATACTCAGTATGCCCTTAGCTTTGGCGGTCGATACAAGGTTTCCAAACGCACTTCTATCAATATAGATTATGGCTATCATTTCAATAGGTCTGAGGCTTCAATTTTCAATAATCCTCTTGGCATAGGAGTTGATATTGAAACGGGTGGTCATGTTTTCCAATTGTTATTTTCAAATTCTCAACCTATGAATTCCATAAACGCTATGACCGCTGCTGCTGGAGATTGGACTGATGGAGATGTTTACTTTGGTTTTAATTTATTTAGAACATTTTAAGGTTTTCTAAACGGTCCTTAAAATGGTTTTTCGACTTAGTGAATAAGATAAAATCATAACTCCTGAGTAGAAAAAATCCCCCATTAATGAGTTTTTAAAGAAGGGAATTGCCATTGTGTAGCATGTTACCAAGCCAGTCCATGTTTTGGGGTATCCACCAAGTATCCAAACACCAAAATTGGTAATTATAAAGAAGCTGATACTGCTTATTAGAATCGCTAAAAAGCTTGGTTTTTTCGACTGTGTTCCGATAAAACTCACTATTAAAAAAGCAAAGTAAACGAAAAAAGTGATGCTTGAAAACCCTATAAATAAATCTGAAAGTATCATGATTCCTATTGGAAGTGCATAAACTAAAAATTTATTTGTCACATAAAAGCCGCTGAATAATGCAATGGCAGTTATTGGCGCAAAGTTTGGAGGATGTGGAATCAGCCTTGAAAAAGCAGCCAAAACCATGATAAGCGCAATAATAAAGTGTTTTTTATTCATTTACAGCATTCATTCAATATACATTAAAGTTTCCAAAGGATTTAAAACGTTCAAATCATTTGGAGACATTTCTATTTCAGATGGAAAAGCCAAACGATTACTACCTTGAATATCTTCAAGAGCGGCCTTCAAAAGGGGTTCTTCTGTATCGCCAATAATCCCGTAATTGCTAGGGCGCTCTAACAAATTAATTGTTGGTATAATTCCAGATGGTGGCACTGTTTCATCATTTTTATTGACGGTAATGGCTATCAATGGAAGCAGGGCATAAGTATGTCCTGGGTTTGCATTCTCTCGACCTAAATTTGCGGAATCATATATAATTTGAGATGCTTGTGATTTGCCCACGGTTTGGCCTCCGATCTGAACAACCTCTATGTATGACTTTAAGCTATTTACCATCATTTCACTTGCTGAAGCTGAACGGTTGGAAGTGAGGATGTAAACCTTATCTAAGTTCAAACTATTGATAATTTCATCGTTGCTGAGTGTGTTGGTAAAATTATAATCAAAATTATTAGTTTCCAAGGTTTCATTGTACTTTAAAGTTGTGAAAACTTGATTTTGAAACTGTCCAGTGACCATACTTCCCAAAGCGGTTGCAGTTTGAACGCTACCTCCGGAGTTGTATCTTAAATCCAAAATTAAGTGGCTAATATTTTGAGATTTAAAGTCACCAAAGACTACATTCAGTTCGCTATCAAATTCATTTACAAAGCTGTTGTACATTAAATAGCCTACTTTTTCTGAATTTACATCAATTACTGCTGTATGGAAGATGGGATTTTCTTCATATCCTTCTTTCACAAGAGTTATAGTTTCATCGCCATCGAAAATTTGATCATCTGACAAGGTTTCTGTGTCGTTATCGTCATAGATTGCCAAACTTAAGCTATAGCTATTGTTGGCCAACAAAGAAGAGAAGTTGGAGGTGTTCAGGGTAATGTCATTAATTTTATTAAAGACTTGTCCACGAGAAAGATTAGCGGCGCTCGCACTACTGTTTGGGTGGACCAATCGCACCACCCCAAAAACCGATGTAGTGCTCCCTGGAACTATATAAAAATTAAATTCGGCACCATTATTTAAAGTAACCCCACTTAATTGTTGTTCCAATTCAAAATAGTTACTCGTAATGAAACTAAAGCGATCAACATTTTCGCGGTCATATATTAAAGCTTCAAATAAAGCCTCAGGCGTTTCGTTGCTGTCTAAGTAATTTTGGTATTCAGCGTTTGATGCAAAGCGGTCATTTGAAAGGTCATTTATATTTGATTTGTATAGGTATACCACATTCATGGCTTTCCATACAAAATCTTTGATGCTGGTACCGGCGGTTATGTTGTCGTCTCCATCTTCAAAACAACTATAGCTAAACCCCATTAGGATAATAATTGCGATAAATTTAAATTTTGTCTTCATTAAAAAAGTAGGATTTTATTTAAATATTCAATACTTAAACAACGCGTCTAAGCATATTACAATTTAATATTATTTATTCTAATTTATAAATATTTTTTAGTCTTGTAACAATCCTGGTTTTAATTCGTCTTAAATTTATAGTCAATTCAATGAACGAAAGTGAGTATTTAGCGTTTGTAACCCCTATCACAAATAAAATATTTCGATTTTCGAAAAGAATTTTAGTGTCTAGAGAAGAAGCTGAAGATGCTACTCAGGACGTTCTTATTAAATTATGGGAAAAACGACAACGCTTGGCTGATTATAATAATCCTGAAGCTTATGCAATGACGATCACAAAAAACCATTGTTTGGATAGATTAAAGTCGAAACAGGCTCAAAATTTGAGAATTACTCATGAAAATTTTCACAATGACAAAGTAAATTCGTTACAATCAAAAATAGAAACCAGTGACAGCATCAGTTTACTTGATAATTTGATGAAAATTTTACCAGAAAAACAGCAATTAATTGTGCAATTAAGAGATGTTGAATGTTATGATTTTAAGGAAATATCTAAAATATTAGACATGAAAGAAACTGCTATAAGAGTGGCACTTTCAAGAGCCAGAAAAACATTAAAGACTCAATTAA
>MDTG01124564.1_pt1 | contig 10007 bp, 7 predicted proteins | sample 811421 | NCBI WGS metagenome assembly MDTG01 (sample SAMN05326645, study PRJNA326480) | marine metagenome | isolation source: seawater | place: Pacific Ocean: South East | collected 2011 | reverse complement strand
GATGGGTTACGTAGTTTGTTATATGTGTCGAAAAAAGGGAAAATTTATATGATCGATACCAGTATGAAAGTGAAATTCACCGGAGCGGTTACAAAAGAAAAAACTTGCTTCGATAGTGTTTTGGATGGTGAATTTATTATGTATGGAAAGAATCATAGTTTATTGTATTTGTTTGCCGCATTTGATGTGTATTATATTGGAGGACGAGACAAAAATGCACATGTACGTGATCTGAACTTCTGTAGTATGAATCCAAATGATCCCGATGAAAATTATCGTTTGACATTGTTACAAAAATTCGTGTCTTTATTAGATCCGAAACCTGTAACTGACAATGCCACATGTAAATTACAAGTTCAAGTCAAAACATTTGCATGTCATTATGCCGATTCACAATCCATATTTGAAGCGTCCAAATCCATATGGTCCAAACATCATGAAGCATATCCATATGAAGTCGATGGATTGATTTATACACCTATGAATACCGGCGTTGGAGGAGATCGTTCCAAACAAACCAGTGATCTAAAATCAATCCGATGGGAACGCTCGTTTAAATGGAAACCACCCCATTACAATACGATTGATTTCTTAGTGGAAGTGAAAAAGCAAGATGGGAAAGAACTTATCCAACATATGATACAAGATGGAACGACACAAAAAATAACACAATACAAAACATTGATTCTTCATTGTGGGTTTAATGCAAAAGAATCGTCCATGAATCCGTTCAATGATATGCTACATGATAAAATACCCGAAAAAAAATCACGAGAATATAGTGATAGTCGAAATGATTATAAACCACATCCATTTCAACCAACTGTTCCATATGATGCACAAGCACATTTATGTTATATGCCTCTGGAATTCGATACTACCGGAAATTTACAAATGAAAACCATTGAAACCAAAGATACATTCTATAACAATGCCATTGTAGAATTCGCCTATGAAAAAGATTTGGATGATGTAGAAGGACCATGGAGATGGAAACCATTACGGGTTCGTTATGACAAAATCGCCAAGTTAGTTAATGGAGAACGTATGTATGGAAACAATTTCGATACTGCCAACAATAATTGGCGATCTATACATCATCCTGTAACAGAATCTATGATTATGGGAGATGAAATACCCTCTATTAAAACCAGCCAAGAAGTGATTTATTACAATTTACGTGATCGAGATTCAAAAACGAAAGCATTACGAGACTTTCATAATCATTTTGTAAAACGGAAACTAATTGCAGGTGTTTGTGATTATTTGAGAAATCGTATGAAAATCGAAGAACCTTTGTTAATTGATTATGCAGTAGGAGAAGGTGGAGACATCGCCAAATGGCGCGATGCCAATATACGATTTGTATTAGGTATTGACATCAGTCGTAATAATCTAATCAATACACGAAAAGGAGCTTGTGTACGATACTTAAATCATCGCCGTGATTATGAATACAGTAAGTTACGAGCATTGTTTGTACATGGAAACAGTGGATTGAATATTCGAAGCAAAGGCAAAGCATTCTATGATACGTTTTCGAAAGAATTGGTGCAAAGTGTCTTTGGAAGTGGGACAAATATGAATCGAAAACAAAATTGCTTCGAACATGGAATGGCACGTGATGGATTTCATATTAGTTCTTGTATGTTTTCGTTACATTATTTCTTTCAAAATAATACCATCTTACATAACTTCCTACGAAATTTGTCGGAATGTACTCGTGTACATGGATACTTTGTGGGAGCATGCTTTGATGGACAAAAAGTATTTCAATTACTGGCAAACAAAAAAGAAAATGAATCGATTGTCATTGAAAAAGAAGGCGAAAAAATATTTGAAATCGTCAAAGGGTATCGTTCGTCGGTCAAATCCTTCCCAAGTGACAAAGAGTCAGTCGGTATGTCCATACATGTGTTTCAAGAAAGCATCAATGCCATGTTTATTGAATATTTGGTAAACTTTGAATACTTTGTTCAACTCATGGAAAATTATGGATTTGTATTGGTAGAAAAAGCAGAAGCCGAAAAAATGGGATTCACCAATTCCAATGGACTCTTTGATATGTTATATCGGAAAATGGAAAAAGAAAATTATCATGAAATCAATAAACGTGAATATGCACATGCGCCTTTGATGAGCCATTATGAACAAATGATATCCTTCCTCAATCGATATTTTATTTTCAAAAAAATGCGCGATCTATCTGAAAGTACGTTGAAAAACTTAGAACAAGACTTGGATGAAGAAGCAGATGCAGCCACTGCAACAGATACAACCTCTATTACGGAAGAACCTGAAACACAATCTACTACCTCCTCTACCACACCTACAAAACGTATGACCACCGCCAAAACAGAACATAAACCTGAAAACAAAACAAACAAAACAAAAACTCGAAAGAAACTACCGAAAAAACGGATTGTGTTGAATGAAACGAATTACAGTCCATTGGAAAAATAACAATTCTAAAAATATATAAATCGTTTTGCATATATTTATGTATCCATCATGTCCACACATAGAAAAAAACACAATACAATATCATATTATTCGATTGCTTCTACCACCTTGTCCTTTGATAAAATTACATGTAAAAAATCATCCAACTATTTAAAAACGATTCTATCTTCTTCTTTGTATTATTATTGGACTGAAATCATGCTTCAATGTCGCAAAATTACGGATTGGGAACATGTTCATAGACAATTTCATCCATATGCATGGCTTTATGATGTATTGCCATCAAAACATCATACCTATACCAAAATAGGCAATGTATATACCTCTGTTTTTTATGAAATGACTGAAATCATTGCCATTATGAACCTACACTTTGAACATTTGTATAAAAGCGAAGGAATTCATTTCGGACCCCATTGCGAATACATCAAACAAGCATTTCTACATTCAAAAACCAACCCACATCAACAAATATGCTATCCTGCTGTATTTCAAAATAGTTTTCATCCGATTGTAACCAATGATCATTTTTGTGACTTAATCACCTTAAGCTCTATTGCAAACAATGAATACAGTTATACCATCGATTTGATAAAACAATTCTGTATAGGCATTTGTGTTCAAAAACAAAAAGGAGGTCTCGTATTCAAAATGAAAACCATGTTTCATTCATTGACTGTAGATTTCTTGTATCTGATATGTAGCTTATATGACAAAGTATATATGACCAAACCATTGTGTACCAATCCATGTGAATTTACAAAATATGTGGTCTGTAAAGGATTGAGACGACCTCGTAATCAAGAATTGTTTTTATCTTCATTCCAATCCCTGTACTTTCATATTTGTAATTGCCCTTCGAATGAATATGTAGAAAGAATATTGACGATCGACATGCCTAATTATTTTATTCATAAATTAGAAGAATTGAACTCCATTTTCGGACAACCGTGCTTAGAACATGTCTACAATATATTAGTCAATCATCATAATGTCGGAAAACATGATCACTTAAAACAAGATATTGCGAAATGCCAAGAATGGTGTCATAAACATAACATTCCCATATATGATTCCAATACTACCGCATTGAAACACATAAACACATAAACACATACACGCATAATACAACCGGTTTATGTAGATGCTTCATTCGTCTACATAAAACATTTCTGTTACCCATGTAACAACACAAAATCATTAACAATTTGTCTTGATTCCATTCGGATGGGCGGATGAAAATTTCAAAGAACATGTATTGGGATAACCTATCTTGTCTTTAATTGTATACCCATTTCCAGGAACATTATAAGCCAATGCATTTGCCGTATGATCGCCATACACTTTGGCCATAGATGCACCTCCATCAGTAATTGTATTGTATTTTAATTGTACTAATCGGGTACTGGCACTTACACCTCCTTGTTGTGCGAATTTTGCATTATTTGGTTTGTAGTAAACGGGAACATATCCGGGATTGCCATTGGCATCTGTACCACCACAACTTTGAGATGTATTAGAAGCATATACATTCTCACTGGAATGCGTTCCTTCAATCCGAAGATTGTTGAATTGGTTTTGTTGAAATGTCTTATTACGACCATGCAAATATTGTGAACTCGAAGAAAAATAATTCTTACTATTGTTTTTGTTTTCTACATACTTGGTACGTGACATACCACTACTTCGAACACGTCTTCGTGCGTTGTCCTGTGCAGATAAGCTTCTTACAAAAGTACTATCAATCGCACCATCCAAAGGTACATCACATGCACTACAAGGATTGGCGGATTGATTGGTATCATTATAAGCGATGTCTTTTGTAGTCACATTTCCTGTACAATACAAACCGGAGTTCGGGTCTAATAGAATAGCACCACCAGGTGTCTCGAAACTTTGGATGGTAGATGACATACGAGAATTAGATACATTGTCTATAGTAGCCACTTCACGACGATAATGCTTTAAAGGTTGTGATTTGAAAAATATTGAATGATCATAATGGGTTTGGTCAAGATTGTTGTTTTTTCGAATAAGAGAGGTCACTTCTGAAAATGTTTTGCCTTTCCATAAGAAATTTTGGGGAAATACTTGTTGCAATCCTAATCGACCTTCTGAACTGGATTCCATAACTCTATACATAATACAGACAAAAATTCATACCATTCAAACATTATTTGCTAAAATAATACCAACAAAAAGAAATTAAATATATATTCTGTATTGTGTGTATCTGATACAATCGAAAGTATCTATTCTTTGTTGTAAACCATGTATGCACTTATCTTTAATATTGAAGACTGTAGTATAGAACAATTTCATTATTTAGACTCGAAATCGAATTTGATTATGGATGGGGTTTTTACTAAATTGATATATGCGTTACCGAAATTCACCATCAATAGCATTTATATCCATTTTCCAATCCGGAAAACCAATGCCTTGAAAAATTACTTAGTGTTCGATGCCGTTCATGATCGTAATCTGTTTTCATTATTTCGGAAATTAGAAAATGATTTATTAGAACAATATTCACAAACACATAATCTCAATAAAAAACCGAATTATGCAATGGCAAATATGTTTTCCTATGGGAAAAGCAAGTTTTTTAGCGCGGAAACCGTCTCTACCTTTTTAATCAAATTGTCCGGTATATGGGAATCCGAAACAGAATTCGGAATTACGTTCAAAATTGTCGACGGAGAAGCCATTATTACATCAAAGCCATAGACATTAACCCACGACGTTCTCGTGCAAAAGGATTATTGCTCTCTTTCATATCATGAATACGCTCCGCTTTTACATTATATGCAATTCCTGTATCAAACTCTGTCACATTTACAAATTGTGTCTCGGGATCTATTGTATACTTGAGTTTTGTAATATCTGAAATACCTTCTTTTGATTTAAAAGCATATCGATTGTATTCTGCTCGATTGACCACACGATGAACAGACTCATTTAAATGAATAATATGTGGATCCATCAATGGGTAAAATTGCGATCGATCAATGGTGAATTTCTTATTGTATCCTACACGTTGCTGTAAAGCATTGTCCTCAAAGCCCCATGCCCAAAAATTCGGAAAGCCATTCAATGATTCGAAATCTTCCCCACAAATCGAGACTATTCCTCCTAAAGCAAAGGTAAACCCATAAAAATGTTTCACTATCCCTGAAGTTGTCTCATAATGCAATAGATTCTTTCGATTCGCAATTGTATCTACATCGTTAAATACAAAAGTAATCGTTTTGTAATCGTTTGGATATAATTCCTTGCCTACTAAAAATCCGATATTTTTCAATGCACCACGATTAAAAGGACGAGAATCACATTGATGAATATACATAATTCGATATGTCTCAGGATCCTCATCTTCTAAAATATATTGAATTTGACGGCGGAAGAAATGAAGTTGCTCTTCTCTGTCACGATAGGGTATAATAAATATTTTCGATGGTATATTCATTATATAATATTGTAGGTATTATTTTTTAGTGACAATCGCACTGTTTCTACATGAATGATTGCGAAACAATAAAAGTCGATGATAAAATGAATGTATTCATAATTAAAAAAAAGAGAATTTTGTAATGAATAAATATCATGAATGGAAATATATTTGCTATCATTCGCCTCTACAAATAATAATAACTATCTTTTCATACATAATATTCATCCACAAATGTGTCCAATTTTTTTTCTAATATATTTTCTGCAAACATTGTATAGAAGATTGCAAGATAGCAAGAGCTATTAAACCAAGCAATAAAGAAAATTCGAGACACAAAGTCTGAATCACCTGTCTCCTCTGTCTTATGCGTCAATTATGGAAGCAGTAATAAGTGAAGTGCTCCTGGCATGTCTGGGGACCTCCCTCAAAATGCACAACCTCTTGTCTAAAGCAGGACTTCATTAACAGGAGTACAAAGACTCTTTTTTGATTGAGAGAAATATAATGTTGCCCTGATATAACAACCACAACAGTCAAGAAGTCTTGAAAGTTCTCTTGGCATCTATAAATGGGGCTGTTGAAAAGTCAACAATGACTGCGAATCTTGGTACAGCTTTGGTCAAGATGGGGATTCACAAGCTAACTTGACGTCATTCTGGTATAATTCTTTCAAAAGATTCCTCGCCAAACTCATTATTGAGAAACTTAAAATGAATTGGATCAAAAGTTCTCATGATAGATGGGGATTCACAAGCAAAAGCTTTCAACGTCGGATAACCAGGAAAATAAATGCGGCTAAAAACTTTCTGACGGTCAGTGTCTGCAATCAACAGTCAAGACGACTGGAAAGTTGAACCCAGCTCATGTCAGGACAACTTTCCAGTCGTCTTGACTGTGGTTGTTGTGGTTGTTGTTGTGGTTGTTGTTGTTGTTGTGGTTGTTGTGGTTGTTGTTGTTGTTGTTGTGGTTGTTGTTGTTGCGCTCAAAAAAAACCAAAACCAACCATACTGTAATAAAAACCGGAAAAAAGAATAAAAACCGGAAAAAAAGAATAAAAACCGGAATCTATTAAACGGCTTTTTTTTTAAACTCAACCATTTCCTCTCTCATCGTGACTACAAATGTAGTTACATTATCTTCCCAAATCATCGTGTTGAAAATTTGATATTATGGTTTGTAAAAGAATTCGCAAAAAAATACTTACAGTTGAGACAAATCATTATGAACACTGACTTCACAATGGAACAGGTAATACAACTACCTTCATTCTCTTACCAAAAGGAAATGGAACGATTCGACAAACTTTTTAACCTAAAATATATTAGAAGTCAAGGAGAGGCGGTCTTGAGAGTTGAAAAGTATTTCGATCCTGATACAGGAAAGTTTGAAGCAGATGACATCGAACCTTTAATCACTATTGTAAAAAACCATTTAGAAGCGACCAAACGAAAGAAGATAGAATATAAACATATATATCCTACTGAAGTGAATGAACGAGAAAGAAGAATCATCTTATTACTCGATGCATTAAATGAATTGTTGAAATTATTTCTTTGTTTTGGTTATATTCCAATGATAATGCGTGATAAGTAAAAATATATCCCACAAAATGTGTAATGTCGTATAAAAACAATCAATGTAAATAATGAATTGTCTTCTTACATGAGAGTTTATATCATTTCCAGTCCAATACTGGTAATTGCATAATGAATGAATTCTGTAATCACCATACTAACTACAAAATAATATATTGGAATTTCGATTACTTCTATGTTGTCCATTGTATGCTCGATTCTATTGTATACTCTATTATATAGTATAGAATATAATAGATTTACTTTCAAGATTTTTTTAATGGTGACCACAACCATGGCTATGTTGTTGGTGTCCGTGATGTGAATGATCATTATGATGATGTCCTTGGTGATGGTGATGATGCCCATGATGATGTCCGTGATGATGACCTTGATGATGCCCATGATGATGACCTTGATGATGATGGTGATGCCCGTGTGGACACGTATGATGTTGTGGCCGTTTTGGAACTACAAATGTTACTTTGTTATTGTTGTTACAAACATTAGTTGTGGTTTCATCAGTAGTATCGTCTTCTTGTGTAGTTTCTTGTGTAGTTTCTTGCGTCGTCTCCTCTGTCGTCTCTTCGGTCGTGTCTTCGGTCGTCTCCTCGGTCGTCTCTTCTACATGCTCATGACAAGGCATCTGATCCGCGGAATCTCCATGACATTCTTGTATATCTGTAATCTGATCGATCATATCTATAGGTATTGAATCACAATCATCTTCATGGGATTCATGGGATTCATGGGATTCTTCTGTAGTTGGATGATTATGATAATAAGGATAAGGATATGTATGTAGATGAGGATGGGATGAAATTTGAGTCTGTTGATCAGATACATTTCCACAAGGATACATATATGGATGTGGATGAGAAGCATATACCATCGAATTACAGCCCTCATCCTCATCAGAAGAATCTTCTACATAATATTTACGTTTGTGTTTTCGACGATAACGTCTTGGAAAAGGGGGATTACAAGGATATTGGAAAGGAGGAGGATGACAAGGTGAAGGATATGGCATTGGATACGGATATGGAATAGGATGCATATGTGTTGCAGGTGGTTGCGTATTTGGATCCACCGGTGGAGTCATGTTACATGGATATTGATAATAATACTGTGGAGGATATTGATTCATAATTTAAAAAAAAATATATATTAACACTCGAAATGATTTCTTTTCGCTAAAGACGACTTTATTTGTATTTCTTTGAAACCCATGAAGGCATCAATTGACTTTTATATTCGTTTAATTTTTTGAAACATTTGTTAATAGTGACTTCACTGGCTTCGTCGCCCAACAATACCTTGATATCCATTTTGCTGTAATTTATGTTGCAATGGTAACAAATGAAATATAAAATTCCTGCACATATTGCCTGAGGACGATTGTCCGGTATAATATTTTGCTTTTCTACTTGTTGTGCAATGAATTTAGCCAATAAACATAAATCCGGTGGAAGATTGATCTTACTGGAAAATCGCTCAATAAAGGAAGTCGGAGTTAAGGCACATAAATGAGATTTATCTGATTCATCCATATTTCGTTCATGACTTTGTAACATTTCTTCTGCTAAAGAACATCCTACCGATGCACAGTTTTTATCGATTTTAAATATTTCGGCGATTTCATTCGATGTTCGCGGATTGCCATTTTTCCAACATGTAATCCAAATAGAAGCAGCACGAATCGCATCTCGTTTGACCCCACGAAATGTTTTTTGCTCATATAAATCTTTGTAAACTGATTTCGCATGTTCAATAAACAACTTTGGAATCCCAGCATTTTGCGCCATAGTAGTAATGATTTGGAATTCGTCGTATAATGCTTTCTCCTTATGTGGCATTGATTGCCATTTTGCCCAACGTCGTAAATTCTTCATCTCGTAAGATGCATTCGCAGAACACAAAATCTTACACGCAAAAGAAGACTCCTCCAATAATGGATCAATGGGATTACCACAACGGGATGTATCTGTAGAACCCTTTTGATCCGAAGCATAATAACGCCACTCTGGAGAATAGTCTAAATCATATATGTTCGAAATCCCACATTTTTTGTCTGAACATGTTGGCAAACCGTCTTCCGAATAAATCATAATCGAACTACAATGTTCACATATATCGACTTCTCTTTCTAAAGTTTCTGCTTCCGGTTGAAGCGGTTTGTCGTCATCATATATCTTCCATAATCGTGCTTTTTCCTGGTTTGAAAGCTTTTGCTTCTTTTTTTGTGTTTTTGATTTACTTGTTTCTTTTGTGGTAGTTGGAGGTGGCACAGAGGCGGTCGCAATTGCGGATTCTATCATATTTTAGAGAAAAGATATTAAAAGCTAATGACTATACCAATTTTGTTTTTAATATCAATTTTATACACATTTGAAGATTTAAAATAGCACGGTTAAAAACGCTAAAAAAATACATTCAAAGTTTAGGTCTTTTCATACCTTGTGTATATTTTGTTTATAGCAATTCGTTAAAACTGCTTGATTACTTGTCCTACATAG
>MDTG01050168.1_pt1 | contig 10007 bp, 15 predicted proteins | sample 811421 | NCBI WGS metagenome assembly MDTG01 (sample SAMN05326645, study PRJNA326480) | marine metagenome | isolation source: seawater | place: Pacific Ocean: South East | collected 2011 | reverse complement strand
ATCGGACCTGAGAGAAAAAAAATATTAAAAAAACATTTTGGATCTATTGAAAGTTTAAAATTGGCTAGTTTAGAAGAACTAAAAGAAGTTAAAGCAATACCACAAAATATATTAGAAAGAATTTATGAATATTTTCATAGCGTTTAAAAAGTACTTAATTTAAAATAAAAATTAAATGAATTTATCAAACATATTAACATTAACAAGGATAGTAATTATTCCAATAATTGTTTTATGTATTTATCTTAAAAATCCTATTTTTGGTTGGACAGCCTTTTTTTTCTTTTGTATTGCAAGCATAACTGATTATTTTGATGGCTATCTAGCTAGAATTAGAAACGAAGTTACTAATTTTGGTACATTTTTAGATCCAATAGCAGACAAACTTTTAGTAGCTTCGGTAATTCTTATTTTAACTTCTAAGGGTGTTATTGCTAATTGGGAAACAATACCGGCGCTTATTATTTTATTAAGAGAAATTACTGTATCTGGATTAAGAGAATATTTAGCAGGTATTAAAGTTAGTATACCTGTTTCAAGAATAGCAAAATTAAAAACTATGTCTCAATTATGTGCCCTAGCGTTGTTGATTTTATCAGAAAGCCTGACAAATTTTGTTTTAATTTTATATTTTGGGAAGACTTTCCTTTGGTTAGCTGGACTATTAACCCTATATACTGCTTATGATTATGTGAGAGGTTCAATAAAACATTTTTGAAATGAAGATTAAATATTTTGCCTGGATTAAAGATATTACAAAAAAAGATTTTGAAATAATTGAAGATGATTTTCCTAAAAATATATACGATTTGAAAATGATTTTAAATAAAACTTATCCTGACTTAGAAAAATATATATCTGATGATCTATTAAGATTTGCAATTAATATGGAATATATATCGCATAATCAAAACTTAAATCAAAATGATGAAATTGCTATATTTCCTCCTGTTAGTGGTGGATGATGATAAAAGTACAAAAAAAAGATTTTAATATAGATAAAGAGATAAATAATTTAAAAATCAAACACTCAAACGTAGGTGCTGTAAATTCATTTATAGGATATGTTCGAGATCTAAATAACAACAAAGACGTCAAATACCTAGATTTAGAAGTTTATAAAGAAATGGCAATAAAAGAATTGTCAAAAATTAGAGATCTAGCTATGAAAGAATTAGGGCTAACAGACTGTTTAGTTATCCATAGATATGGTAAACTCTATGTAAATGATAAAATAGTTTTAGTAGTTTGTTTTTCTGAACATAGAACAAAGAGTTTTGAGGGATGCAAATTTATAATGGATTATTTAAAAAAAAATGCCCCTTTCTGGAAAAAAGAATTTTATAATAAAGGGTCTAGCTGGTTACAAAATCCTAGTTAGTTTCGTTTACGATATTTTTATAATCCTTCATAAATTTGAATGTTGTTGTATTATCACCTGTTCTAAATTTTAGAGAGTCTATTGACTTTACAGGAGTAATCTCAGCAGCAGTTCCAGTTAAAAATACTTCATCAAAATTTTTTAATTCATCTGGTTGAATATGTCTTTCAACTAGATTAAAACCTTGCTCTTTAACCATTTCAATTACAGTTTGGCGTGTTATTCCATTTAGAAAACAATCAGGAGTGGGAGTATGAATATCTTTATTTTTAATTAAAAAAATATTTGAACTAGTAGCTTCAGCTACATATCCTCTATAATCTAACATAAGAGCTTCATTATATCCATTTTCTTCAGCAAAAGATTTAGACAATGTACATATTAAATATGGTCCAGAAGCCTTTGCTTCAAAAGGAATAGATTCTGGCGAAGGTCGTTTCCAAGGAGAGGTAATTAATGTTAAACCATCTTTCATATCTTCAATTTTATAATATGTGGTCCAATCATCCCAAACTGCAATTGATACATGAACGTCAGAGTTTGTCGTAGAGAGGCCCATTAGCTTCCCCCCTCTCCAAGCAAATGGTCTAACATAGCAATCTTTATAATTCATTTTTAATATTAATTGATCTTTTGCTTTATTAATTTCTTCCATAGAAAATGGAATTTTTATTCCAATTGTTTCAGCTGATTTAAATAGCCTTTTTGTATGTTCTTCGCTTTTAAAAATTTTACCATTATATGCTCGCTCACCCTCAAACACTGCGCTCGCATAATGTAAACCTTGGCCTATTACATGGGTTTTAGCATTATTCCACTCAACAAAATTTCCGTCGTACCAAACCCATCCTTCTCTATTATCAAATGTTTTAAGCATAATTTAAATAATTATATTTTTTAAATGACATTTGACTATCAGTGATGCATAATTAAGTCAATATGGCTGACCTAAATAAATTAGTTACTCCTCTCTTTTTAAATGAAAAAGAGGTAAAAAAAATTATAGAATTGATGTTTTTTTCTTACAGGGACTTTACATCAGGCCCAGATAGGGTACTTGAGAAAATAAATTTTGGTCGTGCTCATCACAGAGTTATTTATTTTGTTGGTAAAAGGAATAATTTAACAATTAAGGAATTACTAACAATATTAAGAATAACCAAACAAAGTCTTTCTAGAGTATTGAATCAATTAGTTAGAGAAAAATATATTATATTGTCAACAGGTGACGACAAAAGAACAAAAAAACTATCTTTATCAAAAAAGGGACAGGAATTAGAAAAAAAATTATCAAATATACAAATCACAAAAATATATAATGTAATTAAGAATTTTGATGAAATTGATATAAATGGTTTCAAAAAAGTTTTATTTGAAATGATTGATAAAGAGAATCAAAAAAAATTTATTGAAATAAATTAATTAATGTTAAAAAATATATTGATAGTAGATGATGATGAAAGATTAAGAGATCTTTTAAAAGACTTTTTATCTGAAAAAAAATTCGTAGTTTATTCTTCAGAAGATTTCTTGGAGGCAAAAGAAATCTTGTCTCTAGTTTTCTTTGATTTAGTCATTTTAGATAGGATGATGCCATCAGGGGATGGGATCAATTTAATAGAAATTATAAAAAAAAATTCAAATTGTCCTATTATAATGCTTACCGCAATGGGCGAGGATCAGAACAAAATTGATGGATTAAAAATAGGAGCAGATGATTATCTTGCAAAACCTTTTGAACCAGAGGAACTTTATTTAAGAATTAATAACCTTATGAAACTATTTAATAAAATTTCAAATAAAGATTATAAAATTTCATTTGGTAAATTCATCTATGATATTTCTTCTTTAGAATTAAGAGAAAATAATAATATAGTTTATTTAACAGAGGCTGAAAATGATCTTATGCTAAAATTAATTTACAAAAAAAATGATATAGTTTTAAGAGAAGAACTTGCGGAGCAAGAATTTGATGAATCTGAACTTCGTAAAATTGATGTAAGAATTACGAGATTAAGACAAAAAATTGAAATAAATGCAAAACAACCCCAATTTATCAAAACTATAAGAGGAAAAGGTTATAAATTAATCTGTGATGAAATTTGATGATTAAAAAAATAATACCATCAACTTTAATTGGACGATCAATTATTATAATTTTTGTACCCATTATATTACTAGTGCTTCTTACAGCATTAGTTTTTTATCAAACTTCATGGAATATAATATCAAAGAGATTAACTGAATCAGTCGTTGCAGACATAAATGTTTTGGTCAAACTTATTGAAGATGATTTAGAAATATATGCAAAAGAAATTTCCAAAGATGATTTTAAAATGCAATTCGAAATTAAAAATAATGAAATAATTGATTACTTATCAATAAAAAACAATAAAGGTATTTTATCTAAAAGACTTAAACAATCATTGTTAAATTTAAACAAGCCATTCATTTACGATTTGAGCAATTTAGAAAAAGGAGCATTAATCAAGATACAATTAGATAAAAAAGTATTAGTTATTAATGTAAATAAAGATAGAATTTATAGTCAAACTGCATTTGTTTTTCTTCTTTGGATGATCTTTGCTTCACTAATTTTACTATTAATGTCTTACTATTTAATGAATAAACAATTAAAACCTCTAAAAAGATTAGCTATTATAGCTGAAACATTTGGAAGGGGATTAGATGCTCCAGAATTAAAAAGTGTTGGAGCCTATGAAATAAAGCAAACTTCTCAAGCATTTAATCAAATGAGAACAAGAATTAAAAGGTTTTTAAAGCAAAGAACAGAAATGCTTGCGGGTGTGAGTCATGATTTAAGAACACCTTTAACTAGAATGAAATTACAAGTCTCACTTTTAAAAGAAGATAGAGCAAAAGGAGAACTTGAATTAGATATAAACGAAATGACAGCGATGTTAGACAGTTACGTTAGTTTTGTTAAAACTGAATCACCAGAACCTATAGAGAATATCATAATTAATGATTTAATTAAGGAATGTATTAAAAATTTAGATAAAAACAAATTTGAAATTAAAATAGTTGAGAATAATATAATTAAAACTTCTGGAAGACCTATCCAGTTGAAAAGAGCTTTTCAAAACATAATTGATAATTCAACAAGATATGCTGATAAAATTAACATTAATATCTTTCTTAATGAAAGTGGTTGTAATATTGAAATTAATGATAATGGAATGGGAATTCCAAAGGATAAATATGAAGATGTTTTTAAACCATTTTTTACATTAGATCCGTCTAGGAATAAACTAAAAGGAGAAAGTGGATTAGGACTAACTATTACAAGAGATATTATCAGATCTCATGGTGGTGAAATAAAACTTGATAAATCAAATATAGGCGGTCTTAAAGTAAAGGTATTACTTCCACTATGATATTAATACAGCCTTACGCCATTATTAAGTTTATATGGAGGAGATATTAAAATTGGTTCATTTTTTTCATCTGGTAAACCGAGAACAAGTACTTCAGAAATAATTTTTCCGATTTGTTTAGGTTCAAAATTTATAACAGCAATTACCTGCATATTTATAAGATCAGATGCTTCATAGTTTTTTCTTAACTGAGCAGAACTTCTTTTAACACCAATATTTTCTCCAAAATCAATTTCAAGTAAAATTGATGGCTTTTTTAATTTATCATACTCTTCTGCTTTTATTATAGTTCCAAGTCTTATATCAATTTTTTCAAATATAGAGTAACTTATAAATTGATTGTTCATAAAAATATTTTTGAGTATTTATCAATATTTAGCAAATAGTTATCTAAGGTAGTCATAGTTTTTTCTAGTGAATTTGTTTCATCTTTATTCCAAGTATATATTATTAAAATATATAAAATAAAAATCACTTTTAATCTTACTAAACCTTTTATGCCATTTACTTCAAGATTAGCTAACGATGACATCATTAAAATACTTTCAAGAAAAGTAGGTAAAATTCTAATAAAATCTTGAGGATGTGATAAAAAATGTTTTATTAAATTTTTTGTTGGTTTTCTATAGTTATTGAGAATATCTAAACGTGTCATTAGAATCTCAAATATCATATCTTTGTATGATGATTGCTCTAATGTCTTAAGTTGTGACTTAAGTAAAAAGTCAAAATAGTTATTAATATTAATTAATAAGTCTATTTTAGTTAATTTGTTATTATTTTTTTTTCCTAATATATCTGATATTGAAATATTAGCCCAAGATTTATTTTCTAACATTTTCAAAGTTTTTTTTGCGATTTGAATTTTTATTGGACGCACGTTTATTTGCCTTGATCTTTTGCTTTATTGTAAGAAGTTTTTATCAAATTTATAAATATTTTATTAAGTTTATTTTTTTTCATAACTTTAAGTCCTGCTTCTGTTGTGCCGCCTTTAGTAGCAACCATCTTCACTAAGTCTTCAGCATTTATCTTATTTTTCAACAATAAATCAATTGAACCTTTAAATGTTTGCAATACCAAAATTTTTGCAATATTTTTTTTGAAACCTAATTCTACAGCTGCTTTTTCCATAACATCTATTAAATTGAAAACAAAACCAGGGCCACTTCCTGAAACAGCAGTTGCCATGTCAATTTGATTTTCATTTTTTAAAAATATAGTTTTGCCAGAATAATTAAATAGCTTTGTAATTTGATTTTTTTTATTAGAAGATTGAATACTATCAGAGGCTATACAATTCATGCTCTCCCCAACAAAAGCTGGCATATTGGGCATTACTCTATAAAAATTTTTAATTTTTTTAAATTTATTTTTAAAAACTTTTATTTTTTTACCTGCAACTACACTTATAATACTAACAGAATTTTTAAGTTTTAAATTAGAAACTTGATTTATAGCATTATCTAAATGAATTGGTTTAACAGCAAAAACTATAAAATCGATTTCATTAGCTTCATTAAAATTAGATATTGAATATAAAATTTTAAGGTTTTTATTCTTATATCTTTTTTTTAAATCTTTATTCCTGTTTGGGTCTATTATGTTAATCAAATATTTTTTTGATTTGAGCCAAGAAACTAATAGTGCTTCTCCCATATGGCCACATCCTATAAGTAATACTCTTTTCATATTTATTTTTGAAATGTATTATTATTAATAATATATATTTTAGGCTCTGCCAATTATTTCAAATTCTGAAAATTTTATTGCTTCTTTGGGGGATATTTCGTCAAAAAGAACTTGTTGAAAGCTAGGATAAAACTTTTCACACTCGTAAATTGCTATGTCGACTAAATCTTCAAATTTTTTATACAATCCTTCGTTATCCGTATTTGACAAAATTGTATGTCTGAAAGCTGGTATCCCGTTTCTACTTGTAATATCAAAATGACCAATCCATAAATTTTCATTGATTAAACCCAATAATTCATATGCTTTATTAAGTTTTACCTCAGGAAACCTAATATCAAAAGTAATTGAGAGGCTTAATGCATTAATATTTTCAGACCATGTGAAATATAATCTATATGAACACCAATTAGATGATATTTCTGCAACTAATTCATGATCGGCTGCTCTACTGAAATTCCATTTTTTTTGATGAATTACATCTTCGACAATATCTATAGGGTTTAATATCATTTACAAATAATCCATACCTTATATTGTATATTATATAAGGGGTTATACTATATATTGTTACTAAAATTTTCCGTTGTTTTGCAAGATTATTTATTGGAAATATATAAAATTTGTGAATAATTAAAAAATTAGCGTTTTTTTTTGGAATTTTTTCTAGAAATCTTCTTTTTAGCCTGTTTTTTTTTGATAATTCTTTGTTTTTTTGATGTTTTTTTAAGATTATCGTTTTCTTCTATTAATTTATTTACCATTTTTTTTAATACATCAAACTCGTCTTTTTTAACTAGATTCATCTTTTTTATAACTTTATTTACTCTCAAAGAAACGATAGTCTCAATTTCTTCTTTAAGACCAGAAAACGCTCCCATTGCATCTACTGCAAATTTAGATAAATCTGATAATATTTTATTTTTATTAACCATTTATTATAAATAGTATGATTATATGAATTTTGTCCAACCTTCAATAGATCCTGTAATATTATCAATCGGATTTATTGACATTCGTTGGTATAGTTTAGCATATATTTTTGGCTTAATTTCTGGTCTAATTATTATGAAAAAGCTAAATATGTATAAAGGATATTTGATAGATAATAATAAAATAGATAATTTTTTTATTTGGGCTGTTTTAGGAATAGTAATTGGTGGTAGAGCTGGTTACGTACTATTCTATCAAATGGATTTGTTTGTATATAATCCACTTTATATTTTTGAAATTTGGAATGGCGGTATGTCATTCCATGGTGGTTTAATAGGAGTTGTCATAAGTATCTTTTTATTTTCTAGAATTAATAATCTTAATTTTTACTTCTTGAGTGATTTGGTTTGTGTAGTTGCTCCAATAGGAATCTTTTTAGGAAGAATGGCAAATTTTATAAATACAGAACTTATTGGAAGGCCTACAGAATTTTTTATTTCTGTAATATTTCCATCAATTGATAATATTCCAAGACATCCTTCACAAATATATGAGGCTTTTTTTGAAGGAGTAATATTGTTTGTAATTTTAGCTATATATTTTATTAGAACAAAAGAATTTTATAAAACTGGAATAATTACTGGATTATTCTTATGTTTGTATTCTTTCTTTAGATTTTTAATTGAATTTTTAAGGGAACCCGATTTACACATAGGTTTAATGTTTAATTTTTTTTCGATGGGACAAATTTTAAGTATACCAGTTTTTTTTATAGGATTTATAATAATTTTAGCAAATGCAAATAAAAAGAGATATTAAATCTAAAATTATCTTAAAGAAAAAAGACTTGCGATTAGATACATTCCTAGAGTATGCGCTTTATAAAAAAAATGGTTATTATTATAAAAATAAACCTTTAGGAAAAACAAATGACTTTATAACTGCTCCTGAAATTTCACAATTATTTGGTGAAATAATTGGTTTATATTTATATTATTTTTGGAAAACTAAAATAAATTCAAAATTTAATTTAATTGAATTGGGCCCAGGGAATGCAACTTTATTTAATGACATAATAAGAACATTATCAAATTATCCAAATTTTCTAAGTAAGTCTAATATATCTTTTATTGAAATAAATAAATTATTGATAGAAATTCAAAAGAAAAACATAAATAAATCTCTTTTAAAGAAAATAGTTTGGAGAGAAAAAATTAATTTTAAATCAAATTTACCATCAATAATTTACTCAAATGAATTCTTTGATTGTTTTCCAGTTAGGCAATTTTTTCTAGATGATTTTTGGTTTGAAAAATATGTAGGATATAATAGTTTAGAAAAAAATTTTTATTTCAAAAATAAATTAGTTAAAAGCACAAAATTACTTTCATTACTTGATTTATACAAAAAAGAAAAATTATTAGAAATTTCTTTTAGTAGAAACGAATATTTTGAAAAAATATGTAGATTTATTAAAAAAAATAAAGGAATTTTTTTAACTATAGACTATGGTTATTTTAGAAATACTAATAATTTTACTTTACAAGCAATACAAAACCATAAGTTTTCTCATGTTTTAGAAGATGTCGGACAAAAAGATATTTCTAGTCTAGTAAATTTTAATGATTTTTTTAAAATTGCTAAAAAATATAATCTTAAAATTGAAGAGTATTCTACACAAAAAGAATTTTTAATAAAATTTGGTATTTTAGAAAGAAAGAAAAAATTTTTAGAATCAAAGTATGCTGAAAAAATTGATATTGGTGTTAATAGAATAATTAATGATAATATGGGAAATTTATTTAAATGCCTAATTGTATCTAATCTTAAATGAAAAAATATTACATAAATCTAAAAAAATTTAATAATACTGTTTATTATGGTTTTTTTAAATCTACAGGTGGTGTATCTTCTGGAAATTTTAATTCTTTAAATTGCAATATTCACAATAAAGATAAGAAAGGCAATGTTTTAAAAAATCTTAGTATAGCTCTAAAAAATTTGAGTGTAGAAGACAAAAAACTTAAGTTAATCAATCAAATTCATTCAAACAAAGTTTTCGATATTAATGACAAAAACTATAATAAAATATTAAGTGGTGATGGATTAATAACACAAAATAAAAATATAGCTTTGGGAGTATTAACTGCTGATTGTGCTCCAATATTTATATTTGATAAGAAAAAAAGAGTTGTTTGTTGTTTACACTCAGGTTGGAGAGGCACATTAAATAACATAATAGAAAAAGGTATTAAAAGAGTTAAAAGTAAAAAAATTAAAAATTCAGAAATAGTTGTAATTATTGGTCCCTGTTTAGCTTCAACTAATTTTGAGGTTGGTAAGGATTTTAAATATAAATTTATAAAAAAAAACAAATATTATTTAAGATTCTTCAAATATAAGAATAAAAATAAAGACCTATTTAATTTACGTGGAATAATAAATTACCAAATTAAAAAAGAGGGTATAAAAAATATTTATAATATTCGTAAGGATACTTATAAAAATAGTCAAATTTTTTTTAGTCATCGAAGAGCTTCACATGAAAAAAGACCTTCAACAGGCAGAATGATTAATATCATCTCTTTAAAAGATTAATTTAT
>MDTG01353008.1_pt1 | contig 10008 bp, 10 predicted proteins | sample 811421 | NCBI WGS metagenome assembly MDTG01 (sample SAMN05326645, study PRJNA326480) | marine metagenome | isolation source: seawater | place: Pacific Ocean: South East | collected 2011 | reverse complement strand
CTGGACGCCTTTCCGGTCCGCGACATGGCTCAGCGCATCCTCCGCCGGTACTTCCGCGGCGACGGCAGCGCGCCGGACCGGACCGTCCGCCACCCGCTTCCGGCGCTGCGCATGCCCCAACGCCTGCTGGAGCTCACCGTGGTGGCCAACTTCGCCGAGGTGTTCCTCGCCCGGCAGGGACACGACGGCCCCGTCGGCGTGAATCTGCTCGAGAAGGTGCAGCTTCCGACGCTCGCGAGCCTGTTCGGCGCCATGCTCGCCGGCGTGGACTACGTGCTGATGGGCGCCGGCATCCCGCGGGCGATTCCCGGCGTGCTGGACGGCCTGGCACGCCACGAGCCGGTGTCCCTGGCCCTCGACGTCGCCGGCGCCCGGCCTGGCGAGCGCTTCGAGACCACCTTGAATCCGGCGGACCTCGTCCCGCATCCCGCCGCGGCCCCGAAGCGCCCGAAGTTTCTCGCCATCGTCAGCTCCCACACCCTGGCGCTGACCCTGGCGCGCAAGTCCTCGGGCCGGGTGGACGGCTTCGTGGTGGAAGGACCCACGGCCGGCGGCCACAACGCGCCGCCCCGCGGCGCGCTCACCCTCGACGACGCCGGCGAGCCGGTCTACGGCCCCCGCGACACCCCGGACCTGGCCAGGATCCGCGAGCTGGGCGTACCGTTCTGGCTGGCGGGGTCCTACGGCCGGCCCGGCGGTCTGCGCCGCGCCCTGGACCAGGGCGCCGCCGGCATCCAGGTCGGCACGGCGTTCGCGTTCTGCGAGGAATCCGGCATGGACGCCGCCCTCAGGCGCCGGGTTCTGGCCGCCAGCCGCACCGGCGCCCTCGACGTGCGCACGGACGTGCGCGCCTCCCCGACGGGCTTCCCGCTCAAGGTGATCGAGCTGGCGGACACCCTGTCCCGGCCCGAGGTGTACCGCGAGCGGCCGAAGATCTGTGATCTCGGTTATCTCCGCCAGGCCTACCGGCGGGACGACGGCAAGGTCGGCTTCCGCTGCCCGGGCGAGCCCGAGGCCGAGTACCTGGCCAAGGGCGGCGACCCTGCGGAGATCGACGGCCGCAAGTGCGTGTGCAACGGGCTCATGACCACCGCCGGACTCCCCACCCAGCAGAAGCAGGGCTACCTGGAGCCGGCACTGGTCACCGCGGGCACGGACGCCCGGGACGTCGCCGCATACCTGGCACCGGGAGCGGAGGCGTACACCGCCGCCGACGTGATCCGCCGTCTGCTCGAACCGTCCGGCGGGACCTGCGCCGGCCCGGCCGGAGGGCTGGACGCCGCCGCCGGGGCCCGTCCGGCGGACGCCGGCGCGGCATGATCATCGAACCCAGGATCCGGGGTTTCATCTGCACCACGGCGCATCCGGACGGCTGTGCCTGGCGGGTCAACCAGGAGGTGGACCATGCCGTGGCCCGCCGCCCATCCGTCGACCGGGGGCCGCGCAACGTCCTGATCATCGGCGCCTCCACCGGCTACGGCCTGTCCTCCCGGGTGGTCGCCGGCGCCGGATACGGCGCCAGCACCCTGGGGGTGTTTCTCGAGCGCCCGCCCGCCGACGGCCGCACGGCGTCGGCGGGCTGGTACAACGACGTGGCGCTGCGCCGCGCCCTGTCGGCCCGCGGCCGCTACCCACCAGCGTCAACGGCGACGCCTTCGCCGACGCCGTGAAGGACGAGGTCGCCGGGACCATCGCCCGGGACCTGGGCCAGGTCGACCTGGTGATCTACAGCCTCGCCGCGCCCCGCCGGCGTCATCCCGAGACCGGGCGCCTGCACCAGTCCGTGATCAAACCCATCGGCGCGCCGTTCACCGACCGCAGCGTCGACACGGCCACCGGCACGGTCTCCGACGTCACCCTGGAGTCCGCCACCGACGCCGAGATCGAGGACACCGTCGCGGTGATGGGCGGCGACGACTGGCGGCGCTGGATCGAGCGCCTCGACGCAGAGAGTCTGCTGGCCCCCGGCGCCACCACGGTGGCGTACTCCTACGTGGGGCCGAGGCTGACCTGGCCCATCTACCACGACGGCACCATCGGCCGCGCCAAGGCGGACCTGGCCGCCTGCGCCCGGCGCCTGGACGATGCCCTGGCGCCCCTGGGCGGACGGGCGCTGGTGTCGGTGAATCAGGCCGTGGTGACCCAGTCGAGCGCGGCGATTCCGGTGGTGTCGCTGTATCTGGCGCTGCTGCGGCGGGCCATGGCGGAGCGCGGACTGACGCAGGGCTGCATCGAGCAGATGCAGCGGCTGTTCGACGAGCAGCTCTACGCCGCGGGTCCGCCCCGCACCGACGCGGACGGGCTGATCCGGCTCGACGACCTGGAGCAGCGCGCCGACGTCCAGCACGACGTGATGCGGCGCTGGCGGACCGTGACGACCGCGAACCTCGAGGAAGTCTCGGACATCCGCGGCTACCGCCGGGAGTTCCTGAAGCTGTTCGGCTTCGCCTGCCCTTCGATCGACTACACGGCGCCGACCGACCCCCGGGCGCCGGCGAACACCGAACCCGCGGTCAGCGTCCCGGTGCTCTGACGGCAACGGGCGGTACAGCCCGGCCCCATCAGGGACGGCAGTCCGTTTCCTTGATCACCCGGTTGCTCGGCACGGACGTGTGGCCGTTCACCGTGGCCGTCACGTAGTAGACGTGCCGGCCGCAGGGCACGTCCGTCAGGTGGATGTCGCCGTCGGCGCCCGGGTCGTAGCTACCCGCCGGCACGGGCTGGGCACCCTCCCGGTGAACGGTGATGGTCACGGGGTCGACGATGGTTTCGCCGTTGTCGAAGGCAATCGGCCCGCGCCACTCGAGATCGACGGTGCCCGTCGCCGCGGTCCCGCAGCCCGCCGCCAGCAGCAACAGCAGAATCGGAGTTCTAACCATGTCCGGTCCCTCCTCCGCATGGTCTGTCGAACCGTGCCAGAAAGACCGGAGCATTCCCCGCAGCAGTTTGTAAGCCGGGTCAGCGCCCGTGGCGGGCGCGAATGTCGGCGAGCTGGCGCTGCAGCGCCTCGGCGGCGGCCCGCTGGGCGGCGACGAATTCCCGCTGAATCGCCATCCGTTCCGTGGGCGTGCGCGCTGCCTGAAGGCGCGCCATGGCGCGTTCGGACAGACTCGCCTGAGATGCCTGATAGGCCTGCTGAGCCGCCTGGATCTCGGCCTGCAGGCTGCGCGCGTCGGCCTGCCGCTCCGCGGCCGCCCCGCTACGCGACGGCTTGGGCGCGGGCCGATCGGCGGACGGACGCCCGGCAGCCCGTGCCGCGGCGGGCGCGGACGGAACCGGCTCGCGGTGTGCCGCCGCCGGCTCCGGGGCCGGCGCGGATGGATCGGGACGGGGCAGCGGCCTGGCCGCGGGCCGTATCTCCGGTGCCGGGGCCCCCGCCGGCAGGGGGTCGCTCTCCGCCCCGGCGCCGTCCAGCACGACGCCGGCATCCTGCATGGCATCCTGACCGCGGGCCGCGCGCACCAGGTTGGTCCGCATCTGCTCCATGGTGGCGCTGTCGCAGGCGTGCCGCTCGAAGAACGCCTCGACGTCCTCGACCTCGGGGACGACCACGTCCATGGTCCCCGACATGGCCTCGATGAACTCTCGCACCGACATTTCGATCCAGGCGCCGGGATCCTCCACGCGGGTGACGATCCTCGACATCAGCTCGAGGCTTACCTCGCTGCGCTCGTCGCCCCAGTACGGCGTGAAGCGGGCGTCGATCGGCACCTCCAGAACGCCCTCGCGCACGTAGCGGGTGCTCGAGCCGTCCAGGTTGTAGTCGGTGCGCACGTATTCCTCATAGGGAATCCGGTACACGACGAACTCGGGCACGCGGGCCGCGCAACGGTCGGAATAGACGTCGGCGAAGACGTGGAAGATGACCTTGAAGTCGATGCCGTCGCGGAAGAAGAAGTCGCCGTCGAACACCCGACGGGCCGCGTCGAAGGCTTCGTACCGGCTCCAGTACGGCTCGAGGTAGTACACGACGCCCCCACGCCGGCCCTCGGCCGTTGCGTAGGATTTGCGGTACTCGGCGGCATGGGCTTCCCGCAGGATCCGGCGCGCTTCGGCCCGGGCGACCACGTCGGCCTGGACCGCGCGGAATCCCGCCAGCGTGAGCTCCCGGTTGTCTTCCGGGTCCTGGGGGTTGAAGTCGCGGAAGGCACGCACCGCCGCGTCGACGCCGGCCACGCCGGTCTGCGGCGCCGCCCAGGGCTGGTAGCGCAAACCATCGGCTCCGGCCCGGAACTGCAGGGTCAGCACCCCGCCATCGTCGAGCCCGCGCACGCCGGGCCGGAAACCGTCCCGGTAGTAGTGGACCGTGGCGACCTGCCGGACCGAACCGCAGGTCGCGACGAAGGGCGCGATGCTGCGGGCGAGCTGCGCGGCGAACGCCGGGTCCGGTCCGTTGCCGGCCATGGGCAGAATGTGATTGTCCGGGGTATCCGGCACGTGCAGCACCCGCAGCACCAGTGTGCGCTCGTTGCGGTAGCGCTGACGCTCGAGCGCCTCCATGCGCGCCTGCCGGGCCGGACTGAGCGGCGTCCGGTGCAGCATCTTGATGTCCGCCTCGCCCAGACGCACCAGGGACTTGAGCTCCGCCCGGGTGATCAGCCCTTCGTCGTGGCGCCGGTTGTATTCCGGAAAGACCTCGGCGTAGTACGCATCGACGATGCTGCCTATCTCCAGCTTGTGCGCCTGCTGGATATCGTTCATCTCCTTCAATATGCCGAGCCGCCGCTGCTCGTAGACGTCCGGCGGAACCGGGTCGAACACGCTGCCGGGCGGGCAGGCCGGCGTCGCGCCGCTGCGATCCGCCTCCGGAAAGTGCACCGTGAAAGCGCCGCCGTCGTAGCTTCCCTCGGCGATCGGCGCGCCGAACGCCTTGGCCCGCAGCGCCCGCTCCCGGGCGATGTCGGTGTCCGGGGCGGCAGCGGCGGATGCCAGCGGGCCGAGCAGCCCCATCAGCAATCCCGGCACAATCAGGCGCCATCGACGGGCCCGCCGCACCCGCTTCACGGCCGGCCTGGCTCCGGCATTCCGCTGCTGCATCATCGGCATCACTCCCCGTTCCTATGCGTTCAGGTCATCGTATCGGCCTGCGTGGCTCCGCTCCGGTCGACCCCGACCGGGTCGGCCGATAGAATGCCGGGACCGCGTCCGAGCACCTGCAGCGCCGCCACGAGCACGAGTCCCGGCGCCTGCATCGCTCAACTTCCGGACATGATGCCGTTCAAGGGAACGCAGTGCGCGGCCAGTTAAGACAGATAAAGCCAGATAAGGCCCCGGCGGGGCCGGAGCCGACCCGGTGAGCGGTCCGCGACGCCGACGCGGCGTCCGCCCCTCCCGGGAGCGGCTGCTGCGCGCTCTCGCCGCATCGGGCCTCAAGACCCGGATCGCGGTCGCCGAACGCATCGCCGACCAGGAGGCCACCAGCTCGGTGCCGTCGGGCATGGTCAACCGGGCCTTTCGCGGCGAGCCGGTGGAGCCGCAGTCGCTGGAACGGATCGCCCTGGCGCTCGGCGTCGAAGCCCACACCCTGTACCTGGCGAGCGACGAGTCCGCCGCGACGCCCCGGCAGCACCCGGCACCGGTGCCGTCCGTCGACACCATCCCGACCGCACCGCCGGATCCCGCCGGCGTCGCCCCGCCCGCTGCGACACATCGCGTCCGGCCGCGCTGGCCCTGGCCCGTCGCCGTTCTGGTCATCGCGCTGGGCCTCGGCGCGTGGATCACCGCCAGACAGGGACCCGGCGCCGAAGGACCACCTGCCTGGGCTGGTGATGAGGGCCCCACCGCCGTGGTAATCGCCGCCACAGGCGCCGTCTCGGGGCCTGCGCTGGTCGAATCCCTGTCCAGCGCCCTCGGCCGCTACTGGCGAATTCTGCCGGCGCCCGCCGGCGCGCCGGCAAAGCCACAGCGGCTGCTGGCCAGCGCCGGCATCGACCGCGTGGTCGAGCTCGACGCAGCGGCCAGCGGCCGGTTCCTGAACCTGGACGCGCGCGTGCACGAAGCCGGCACCATGCGGGTGGTCTGGCGGGGGGCGGTCCGGGCGCTCGCCGAGCCGCCAGCGCTCGAGCGCACTATGGCGCAGGCGGCCCGGCAGATTGCGCTGGGCGACCCGACCGAGGCGCTGCCGTCGGAGGCGCTCACCCGCTATCTGAGCGGGCGGGGCCACCTCGACCGGGTGCGCACCGAGCTCAACGTCCGCCGGGCGCTCACCGAGTTCGAGAGCGCCATCCGGCTGGCACCCGGGTTCGCGGACGCCCACGCCGGGCTCTGTGAAGCGCTGGTGCTGGACCATGTCCGCACCGGCCACACCGGCCGCCTGACGGAAGCCACCCACGCCTGCGGGCGGGCGCTGGCACTGGCCCCGGACGGGCTTGAGGGCCAACGGGCCCAGGCCCAGCTCGATCGGAAACGGGGTGAAACGCTGACCGCGATCACCGGATTTCGGGCCGTGCTCGAAGCGTCGCCCTCGAATACGGATGCCTGGATCGGGCTGGCGGAGTCCCACCTGACCCGCTTCGGCCGAGGCGAGGACGGCACCGCACTCGAGCAGGCCCTGCACGCTGCAGGGCAGGCGGTAGCGCTCGAGCCGGAGTTCTGGAAGACGTCGTTCTCGCTGGCGCGGGTACTGTACTACGGCGGTCGCCTCGACGAGGCGATCGAGGCGGCAAAACGCGCCACGGAGCTCGACCCCAACGTGCTCGCGCTGAGCAATCTCGGATCGTTCCAGTTCTGCCGGGGCGACTTTGATGCCGCCGCGCGCGCCTACGAACGCGCAAGGGAAAGCGACCCAACGGCCTTCGTCGGCGAAGGCCAGCTCGGCGTGGTGCACTACTACCGGCACGACTTCGCCCGAGCGGCGGCAAGCTTCGAGACCGCGCTCGGTCTCTACCGGGCCGGCGGCGAGGCCGAGGACCACCGGCTATGGGGCAACTATGCCCACGCCCTGCGCCGGTCCGGCCGCACGGATGCGGCCGTGAATGCCTACGGGCGCGCGATCGCGCTCGCGCGGGAGGCCGTCAGCCGGGGTGACGGCAGCGCCCACGACCACGTCTATCTCGCCCTCTACGAGGAGATGCTGCACCGGCTGGCCGGGCCGCCCAACCGGCGCCCGACCCGGGCCGAGCTCGACGCTCTGGAGGAAACAACGGACCCGATCGGTCTGCTCTACCTGGCCATTCTCCACGGCCTGCACGGAGACGCGGAGACGTCAGCGGCGCTCAAGACCCGGGGCGCCGCGGGGTGCCCCGGCTTCGCCGACGCCCCTGATTTCGACCTGCTGTCCTGACGGCCGGAGCCCGCCGAACGTCACTGCTTGACGGGGCAGGTGCTGATGCCCAGCAGCGAGTACACCGGGCAGTTGCCCAGCAGTCCGGTGATCAACGGCACCAGGCCCACCCAGCCCCAGGCGGTCTGGGGCCCGACGAACACGAGACTGATCAGGGCGGCACCAGCGATCACGCGCAGCGTCCGGTCGAGGGTGCCTTCGTTGCGGAACGTCATGGGATTCTCCTTGCTTCGATGCCGGCACGGCGGCGATTCGAAGTCATCATGCCCCGGGGTCGGCGGCGCCTCAGTGATTCAGTCACCGAGCGCTGGCGCCGCCAGCGCGGTGAGCCGGTCCGGGTCGAGAATGTCGATCCGGCTGCGGCCGAGCCGCACCCAGCCCGCCGTCTCGAAGCGCTTCAGGTGGCGGGACACGACTTCCCGGGCGGTGCCCAGCTCGACGGCGAGGTGCTGGTGGGTGAGCGCGCCGGCGCCGCCCTCCGAGTGCTCGAGCAGCGCCGCCGCCAGGCGTGCGTCGACGCCGGTGAAGGTGATCTGCTCCAGCTTGCGGATCACGTGGGTCAGACGCGACGCGAAGCCGTCGAAGACGAAGCGCCGGAACGCCGGCGAGCGATCCAGCGCGGTCTGGAAGCTGGCCCAGGGCAGCACCAGGGCCGCCGCGTCCTGCTCGACGACCGCCTCGGCGGGATAGTGATCACCGCCCAGCAGGCAGGACGTGGTGAGCAGACAGGATCCCCCGGAGCCGAGCCGGTACAGCGTCACCTCCCGGCCGTTCTCGGCGGTGATCTGCACCCGGACCCGGCCGTCGAGCAGCAGCAGGAACGCCTGGCAGGCGTCGCCGGCCCGGAACACGTACTGGCCCGCCGGCACGGTGACCGTGCGGCCGGCGTCGTGCAGCAGGGCCAGCAGCGCGTCGTCCGCGGCGAAGGCGGGAATCAGCTCCGCCAGCCGCTCCGGCGCCATCCGCCGGCCGGGCGCGCCCGACGTCATTCCGACAGCACCGCCTCGAAGGTCTCGAGCTCGGGGTGGCCGAGATAGGTTCCCTTGGGGGCGCTGGCCTGGGCGTGCGCCCGACGGAACGCCTCCGACTCCGTCCACGCCTCGAAGGCCGCCCGGGACGCCCAGACGCTGTGGGACGCGTACAGAGTGTGATCCTCCCGCTGGGGACCCTTCAGCAGCGCGAAGGACTGGAACCCGGGCACACCCTGCAGGTGGCTCTCCCGCTCCCGCCACACCTTCTCGAAGCCGTCCTCGAATCCCCGGGCGATGCGGAACCGATTCATGGCCAGGAACATCTGCTCACCTCCTTGGCTGGTTGTGCGGCGTCGGGCCGCGCCATCGGCCCGCCGCCTCCCTTTCCGTGACCAGCGCCGTTATCCTTGCCCGGCGCCGGGCCTCATTCTCGGCGAAAAAACACCCGGGAGCGATTCATTGAGCAACGCGACGCCAAGCCGTAACACCGAGGACACGCTGGTGCTGCGCCGGCCGGACGACTGGCACGTGCACCTGCGCGACGGTTCGATGCTGGAACTGGTGGCGGACCTGACGGCACGCCAGTTCGCCCGCGCCATCGTCATGCCCAATCTGACGCCGCCGGTGACCACCGTGGCGGCGGCCGCCGCCTACCGGGAGCGGATCCTCGCGGCCCTGCCGCCGGGACGGGACTTCACCCCGCTGATGACCGCCTACCTCACCGACAGCATCGCCGCCGACGAGATCGCCAGCGGCTTCGAATCCGGCGTGTTCACGGCCTGCAAGCTCTATCCGGCCAACGCCACCACCAACTCCGCCCACGGCGTCACCGACGTCCGCAACCTTCACGGCGTGCTCGAGCGGATGCAGGCCATCGGCATGCCGCTGCTGGTCCATGGCGAGGTCACCACCCCCGAGGTGGACATCTTCGACCGCGAGGCGGTGTTCATCGAGCGGGTGCTCGCGCCGCTGCTCGAGGACTTCCCCGGCCTCAAGGTGGTGCTGGAGCACATCACCACCCGGGACGCCGTGGCGTTCGTCGAGGCCGGGCCGGACCGGCTGGCCGCGACGATCACCGCGCACCATCTGCGTCTCGACCGCAACGACCTGTTCGTCGGCGGCCTGCGCCCCCATGCCTACTGCCTGCCGGTGGTGAAACGGCGCCAGCACAAGGAAGCCCTGCGGGCCGCCGCCGCGTCCGGCAACCCGAAGTTCTTCCTCGGCACGGACACCGCCCCACACCAGCGCCAGGACAAGGAAAGCGCCTGCGGCTGCGCCGGCATCTTCAGCGCGCCGTTCGCCATCGAGAGCTACGCCGAGACCTTCGAGGAGCTTGGCGCCCTCGACCGGCTCGAAGCGTTCGCCAGCGAGTTCGGGCCCCGGTTCTACGGGCTCCCGCTGAACGAGGGCACCATCACCCTGCGCCGCGAGCACAATCCGGTGCCGGATTCGATCCAGGGCGACGGCTTCACGCTGGTGCCGTTCCACGCCGGGGAATCTTTGTCCTGGCGCCTGGACTGAGGTATTCGCGCCGACCGACGGCATGAGCCACCGGGGCCTGCGGACGCGACCGGCGCTACCTTGCAGCGGGCTATTGTCGAAATCGGCGTTCTGGGGCAATCTCCAGCAAAATTCCCGCCGACAAGGAAGCTGCAGATGATACGGTCGCCCGCGTTCTTCGTACTGGCGCTGTATCTCGCGCTGGCAGGCTGCAGCGAGGCCGACGAGGCGCCACCGGCTGCACCGTCCGCGCCG
>MDTG01319509.1_pt1 | contig 10008 bp, 10 predicted proteins | sample 811421 | NCBI WGS metagenome assembly MDTG01 (sample SAMN05326645, study PRJNA326480) | marine metagenome | isolation source: seawater | place: Pacific Ocean: South East | collected 2011 | reverse complement strand
TGTTCGCGGCCCATGACGCAGGGGCCGAAGGCAAGGACAAGCCGCTGCTGCGCAAGATGCACCAGACGGTCGCTGCGGTCGCCGAGGACATCGAATCGCTGGGTTTCAACAAGGCGGTGGCGCGGATCTACGAACTGACCGGCGCGGTCGAAAAGGCGCAGCCTTCGGCCAGCCGGTCGGCCGCGATCCGCACGCTGGTGCAACTGGTCGCACCGATGATGCCGCATCTGGCCGAGGAAGCCTGGGCTTCGCTGGGCGCCGACGGCCTGGTGGCCGATGCCGCCTGGCCCGCAGTCGATCCCGCGCTGCTGGTCGAGGACGAGGTGACCATCGCGGTCCAGCACAAGGGCAAGCTGCGCGACACGCTGACCGCGCCCAAGGGCGCTTCAAAGGAAGATCTCGAGGCGATGGCGCTGGCCTCGGAAAAGGTGCAGCGCTCGCTCGACGGGGCGGAAATCCGCAAGGTCATTGTGGTGCCCGACAGATTGGTGAATATCGTCACCTGATGCGCATCGTCCTCGCCTGCCTCGCCCTGTGCACGCTCTCGGCTTGCGGCCTGTCGCCCATGTATGCTGGTGGCGGCAGCGGCGCGGTCGCGCAATCCATGGCCGCGATCCAGGTCGCGCCGATCGAAGGGCGCGCCGGCTGGCTGGTCCGCAGCGCGCTCGAGGAACGCTTCGGCGCAGCAGGCACGGTCAGCCCGCAATACCGGATCGATGTCCGGCTCGACGACCAGCTCGAAGGGCTCGCCGTGCTGCGCGACGATACGATCAGCCGCGAACGGCGGACGCTGCGGGCGCGCTATCAGCTGGTCGACCTCGCCACTGGCGAAATCCTGCTCGACGCGACCGATGGCTCGGATGCCGGGATCGACGTGGTGTCGAGCGAATATGCGGTTATTGCCGCTGAACAGACCGCGCTGCAGAACCTGTCGCAGGATCTTGCGCAGCGGATGGTGACGCGGATCGCGCTGGCCTTGCGGCGGCAGGGCGACGCGGCACAGTGAAGCTCAGCAACCGCGATTTCGCGGCCAAGGGACGCAGCGCCGCACACGGCTGCGGCATTTTCTTTTTCTGCGGGCAGGACGAAGCAGGTGCCAGTGCGGCCGCCAACGACCTCGTGACCTGGCTGCCCGAACCGGGCGAACGCGTCGAAGTGTCGGGTGCCGAACTGCGCGGCGATCCCGCGCGGCTGGGCGACGAGGCCCGGACCAATTCGCTGTTCGGCGACCAGCGGCATATCTGGGTGCGGGCCAACGGCGACGAGGCGCATGAAGCGCTCAAGGTGCTGGTTGAAACCAGCGAAGCGGGCGGCGGCGAGGCCTGCCCGGTCATCGTGGTGGCCACCTCGGCCACCGACAAGTCGCGCTCCGCCAAGCTGCTCGAAAAGCGCAAGGATGCGCTGGTGGCGATGTTCTATCCACCCGACCTGCAATCGGTCACCCGCAGCGTGCGCGGCCTTGCCGACGGGGCGGGGGTGCGCCTGGGCGGCGACCTGGCCGAACGGATTGCACGCGCGGCCAATCTCGACGTGCGGCTGGCAAGGAGCGAGGTCGAGAAGCTGGCGCTCTATCTCGATGCCACAGCGCAAAGCCCGCAGAGCGCGACCGCGGAAGACCTCGATGCGATCGGCGCGGCGAGCGAGGACGATGGCTTCACCCCGCTGGTCAATGCGGTGATGGGCGGACAGGCGGCCAAGGTAGGCACCGAACTGGCGCGGATGAAGCAGCTCGGGCTCAACCCTGTCGGCGTGCTTCTGGCATTCGAACGCCGGGCGGCGCAGCTCGCGCGCATCGCCGCCGCGCTGGGCCCGCGGTCCTTCGGCGATCTCGACCGCGGCGAGGAAGCGCGGCTGGGGATATTCTTCAAGGAAAAGCGCGACATCGGTCAGCAGCTGGCGCTGTGGCGGCACGGCGACAAGCTGGGCCGGCTGACCCAGCGGCTGGTGGCGCTGCACCGTGAATTGCTGACCAACAGCCAGGCTGCCGAATTGCTGCTGGCTCAGGGTCTCGCCGATATCGCCCGCGTTGCCGGGGCACGGCCGCGCTAGGCGCGGCGCAGGGGACTCAGTTCTCGGGGACCGAGAAGCTGCCGGTCACGCGGCCGCCCGATTGCCCTTCCCCGGTGACCGAGGACGAGCCGCTGGCGCGGCCGTCGACGCTCGACACGCCAGAGGCCAGATCGATCACCAGCCGTCCCCCGTTGAGCGTATCGCCCCCGCGGTTGAGCCGGACATTGCCGGCCATGGTGATGATCCGGCGGTTGAAGTCGTAGACCGCGGTATCGCCGCGCGCGCGTTCGTTGCCGCGCGATACGGTCACCCCGCCGGTCGCCATGATCCGCTGGATGCTGAGGCTGCCGGCGTCCGAGTAGCTGACGATCGTGCGCGCTGCGGACAAGCCGAGCCCGGCCTGCGTGATCTGGACATTGCCCGACAGGACGACGCGGTTTTCCCGGTCCTGCAATTCGATCCGGTCGGCGGCATAGGAAACCGGCGCGTTCGAATTGTGCGAGGCGATCGCCTGCGCCGACAGCTGGATGCCGGCGAAACCTGCGGCGGTGACGGCAAACGATCCGATGCCCCAACGGGCGATGGTGGAGAGCAGGGGCTTCATCAGGGCATCCTCAGCTTGCCGGGCTCCATGCGCAGCCGCGCATTGCCCGTCAGGGTAACGGTGCGCGCCGACAGATCGGCGGTCAAGCGATCGGCGCTGAACGTCCCGGCGGGAATCGCGCCTTCGACGCCCCCCGCACCGACGAGTTGCTTGGTTTCGAGATCGACCGAGACATCGCGCGCCATCATGCGGTAGCCATCCGCCGCGATCATCCGCATCGGTCCGGTCACCGCCACGGTGTCTTCGTCGATATCGTAGAGCCCGGCCTGCGCGCTCAGGCGCGCGGGACCTTCCTCGAGCAGCAACCGCGCGACGAGATCGTTCATCCTGACGATACCCTCCGCGCTCGAGCGCTGGACCGCTTCGCCGGCAGTCAGCGAAAAGGGCCGGCCCTGGTTGTCGGCGCCGCGGTAGAGCGCGTTATCGACGCGCAGCCGGTCCTCGATCACCGCGACCTTGTTCCGGTCGAGCAGGAAGCTGATCTCACCGCGCGGGCTGAGCGGGGTGATCACCATCAGCGCGGCGAGCACGCCGACGCCCATCGGCAACACGCGGGCCAGCACGGCGACCAGCCGGTCGTGCGAGCCGCCGGGCTCGGCCCAGAGGCGGCGTTCGCCGCGGCGCTCCTTCGCCTCCTGGGTTTCGATCCTGCGCTGCCGCAATGCCATGTGTCCCGCCTACCCGCGTGATCCTTACATGTGGCTGAAAATATCGTGATCCGCCCAGCCGGCGACATCGAGCCGCGCGCGGGTGGGCAGGAAATCGAAACAGGCCTGCGCCATTTCGGTGCGGCCTTCGCGCGCCAGCCGGCGGTCCAGCTCTTCCTTCATGCGGTGCAGGTAACGCACGTCGCTCGCGGCATAGTCGCGCTGCGCGTCGTTGAGGTCGGGGCCGCCCCAGTCGCTCGACTGCTGTGCCTTGGAAATGCTTTCGCCGAGCAGTTCCTCGACCAGCATCTTGAGCCCGTGGCGATCGGTATAGGTGCGGACCAGCTTGCTGGCGATTTTGGTGCAATAGCAGGGCGTCGCTTCCACCCCGAGGTAATATTCGATCGCGGCGAGGTCGAAGCGCGCGAAATGGAACAGCTTGAGCCGTGCGGGATCGGCCAGCACCGCCTTGAGATTGGGCGCGTCGTAATCGCTGTCGGGCGCAAAGCGGACAAGGTGCTCGTCGCCCTTGCCGTCGCTGATCTGGACGACGCACAGCCGGTCGCGGATCGTGACGAGACCCATGGTTTCGGTATCGACGGCCACGGGGCCATCGGCGAGGACGCCTGCGGGGAGGTCTTCTTCGTGGAAATGCACTGCCATGGCCGAGGCCTTAGGCGCATCGGGGATTGCTGGGAAGGGGGTGCTGGCGCGCGCCTGCGCAGCGGCCTACTCCTGCTGCAATGGCAAGCGATGCGATCCCCGAAAGCTGGCGGCCCGTACTCGAACCCGCGCTCGCGGCGCCCGAGGTCCGGCGACTGGGCGGTTTCCTGGTGGCCGAGGAAGCTGCGGGCAAGCCGGTCTATCCGCCGCAGGGGTGCCGGCTGAAGGCGCTCGAGCTCACCCCGCTCGACAGCGTCAAGGTGGTGATCCTGGGGCAGGACCCCTACCACGGGCCGGGGCAGGCGATGGGGCTGTCCTTTGCGGTTCCCGAAGGCGTGAAGGTCCCGCCGAGCCTGGCGAACATCTATAAGGAGCTGGAAGCCGACTTGGGCATCGCGTGCCCCGCGCATGGCGATCTGAGCGCCTGGGCGCGCCGCGGCGTGCTGCTGCTCAACAATACGCTGACGGTCGAAGGCGGCAAGGCCGCAAGCCATGCCGGGCGCGGCTGGGAAACGGTCACCGACGCCTGCGTCGCTGCAGTGGCGGCGCGCGCGGAGCCCAGCGTATTCATCCTCTGGGGCAGCCATGCGCAGGCCAAGGCGAAACGCATCGAAGGACTGCGTGCCGGGCAGCACTGCGTGATCGAAAGCCCGCATCCCAGCCCGCTGTCGGCCTATCGCGGGTTCTTCGGTTCGCGCCCCTTCAGCCGCGCGAACGCATTCCTGACAGAGCGTGGCCGCGCCCCGGTCGACTGGCAGGTCTAGCTGCCCCAAGGGGGAGCCGCTTGCCATGGGCCGGCGCGTATAGGACAGTCGCGCTCCACTCTGGGAGTACGAGCGATGAAGGCGGTTTTCCGGGCAGGCGCGGCACTCGCGGCTTGGGGCATGGCGGTTCCGGGCGCCGTAGATGCGCAGGATGCACCGCCGGTTGGCGCCGAGGCGCTCGATCCGGCGAAGGTCGCCGCCCTGGGTGAGGCGATGCGCGCTGCCGAACTGTGGATCGAAGGGCAGCGGCGGTATCGCAGGATTCCCGCAATCTCGGCCGCGCTGGTGCGGGGCGATGCCACCGTCTGGGCGAAGGGCTTCGGCACCACCGACCGCGCGGGCCGGATCCCGGCGACGCCCGATACGATCTATTCGATTTGTTCGATTTCCAAGCTGTTCACCGCCGTTGCGCTGATGCAGCAGTGGGAACGCGGCACGGTCGCTCTCGACGCGCCGATCGAACGCTATCTTCCCTGGGCCCGGCTGGCCGACGACCCGCGGGACAGCGTGCCGATCACGCTGCGCGGCCTGCTGACGCATTCGGCCGGCCTGCCGCGCGAAGCCGACTTCCCCTATTGGACCGGGCCCGACTTCGCCTTCCCTTCCCAAGCGCAGGTCCGCGTGGCGATTCGGGAGCAGACGCCGCTCTATCCCGCATCGACCACCTGGCAATATTCGAACCTCGGGCTCACGCTGGTGGGCGAAACCGTCGAGGCGGTCAGCGGCACGCCCTATGCCGAGTATGTCGACGCCAATATCCTCGGCCCGCTGGGACTGGACGATACGCGTGCCGGCATTCCTGCGCAGCTCTATGGCCAGCAGATGGCCGTCGGCTGGGGCGCGCTCGAAGCCGACGGCACGCGGCCCGAGGTCGGCCTGTTCGATCCGGCGGGGATCACGCCTGCGGCGGGCTTCACCGCCAGCGTGGCCGATCTCGCCAAATTCGCCAGCTGGACCTTCCGATTGGCGAGCAGCGGCGAGGAAGAGGTGCTGCGCCCCTCGACCCTGCGCGAGATGCAGCGCGTCCATTATATCTCGCCCGATTGGGAAACGAGCTGGGGCCTCGGCTTCTCCGTCCGGCAGGAAGGCGGCACCACGGTCGTTGGCCATGGCGGCGCGTGCCCGGGTTATCGCAGCGTGCTGATGCTGGCGCCGTCGGAAGGCATGGGCGTGGCCGTGGCGATGAATGCGATGGATGATCCCGGCGGCATCGCCCGCGGGATTGCCGCGCTGGTCGAGGCCCGGGGCGAAGCGGCGCCGTTCGACCCCGTCGCGGGGGTCGATCTGGCAGATTATGCCGGCGTGTATAGCGGCCAGCCGTGGGATTCGGATTTCATGCTGATTCCCTGGGCCGGCGGGCTGACCTGGCTCGATCCCGATGCGGTCGAGCCTGCCCGCGCGCTGTGGCGCCTGAAACCGCTGGGCGGTGACCGCTTCCGCGTGGTGACCGACAAGGGGGCCGAACGCGAGGCGGTGACTTTCGAACGCGATGCAGCCGGGCAGGTCCGCGCGATCCGCCGGCACGCGAACCTTTCCCCCCGGCTGCGCGGCCTCTAGCTCAGAAGATCGAATAGCCGCCGTCGATCACCACCGAATCGCCGGTGTGGAACTTGCTCGCATCGCTGGCGAAATACACGGCCATGCCGGCGAAATCCTCGCCCTCGCCCCAGCGCCGCATCGGCACGCGGCCAATCGCCTTGTCGTTGAACGCATCCCAGTTCTGCAACCGCTCGGTCATTTCGGTGGCGATCCAGCCGGGCAGGATCGCATTGGCGCGGATGCCGTGGCGCGCCAGTTCGACTGCGGTACCGCGGACCATCGCCAGTACGCCTGCCTTGGTCGCGGCATAGGCCTGGTTCTGCGGCGCGCCATGGATCGCCGACACGCTCGATGTGACCAGCAGCGATCCGCCCTTGTCGCCTTGCTCGGCGCGCGCGACCATGTGCCTGGCCGCTTCGCGAAAGGTCCAGAACACCGCATCGAGATTGACCGCGGTGACCTTGCGCCACTGCTCGGTCGTCTGTTCGGTCAGCGGCGCGCCGCCGCCCACGCCGGCATTGGCGATGCAGCTGTCGATCCGGCCTAGGCGCGACAGGCTTTCGGCCATCGCATCGACCACCGCCTGTTCATCGGCAACATCGACCTCCAGCGCCTCCACGCGCGTACCATGTGCTTTGAGCCGTTCGAGCGCGGCGGCGTTCTTGTCCGCATTGCGCCCCCAGATCGCGACGTCGGCGCCGGCTGCCGCAAGCCCTTCGGCCATGCCCAGGCCGATACCGCCATTGCCGCCGGTGACCACTGCTGCCTTGCCGGTCAGGTCGAAGGGTTTGAAAGCCATATTCGCGTCTCCTCTCGCTCGGCGCACAGTGAAGGGCAGCGGGCGAAAGATTGCAAGATGCAACTTGTTCGCTAGGCTCGCAGGATGACCGACCTCATCCTGACCGAGATCGCCGACGGCATCGCCACCGTCACGCTCAACCGCCCCGAAGCGATGAATGCCCTGTCGAAAGCGCTGCGCCATCGTCTCTACGAGGTGATGACCGCGCTGGATGCCGATGACGGTGTGCGGGCAGTGATCCTCACCGGCGCGGGGACGCGGGCGTTTACTGCCGGGCTCGATCTCAAGGAACTGGGATCGCAGGAAGGCGCATTGGGCGCAGCCAATGCCGAGGGGGCGGACGAAAACCCGGTCAAGGCGATCGAAAACTGCCGCAAGCCGGTGATCGGCGCGATCAATGGCGTGGCGATCACCGGTGGGTTCGAAGTCGCGCTCGCCTGCGACGTGCTGATTGCCAGCAGCAACGCGCGCTTTGCCGATACGCATGCGCGGGTCGGCGTGGTGCCGGGCTGGGGGCTGTCGCAGAAACTCAGCCGGATGATCGGCATCAGCCGCGCCAAGGAGCTCAGCTTTACCGGAAATTTCCTCGATGCCGCCACGGCCGAACGCTGGGGGCTCGTCAACCGCGTGGTCGCGCCGGAGTCGCTGCTCGCGGAGGCGCGCCGCCTGGCCGCCGACATGGCAAGCGTCGACCCCGCCTTCCTAGCCGGATACAAGCGGCTGATCGACGAAGGCTATGCCGCCAGTTTCGGCGAGGGGCTGGCGATCGAACACCGGCAGTCCTCGGCCGCCAACAGCGCCGTGCGCCCCGCCGAGCTCGAAGCCCGCCGCGCCGCCGTCCAGGCGCGCGGCCGCACGCAGGGATAGCCGCGCGAAGCCGCTACCCCGCGATTGGTTAGCGCGGCAGTTCGGTTGCGCCCATCAGGGCCAGGTCGACGGCGCGGGCGCATTGCCGGCCTTCGCGGATCGCCCACACCACCAAGCTCTGCCCGCGCCGCATGTCGCCGCAGGAGAACACATTGGCTTCGCTGGTGAGATACCAGTCGGTGTCCGCCGCGACATTGCCGCGCCCGTCCAGATCGACTCCCGCCCGGTCGAGCAGGCCACGCCGCTTGGGGCCGGTAAAGCCCATGGCGAGCAGGATCAGGTCGGCCTTGAGCGTGAACGTGCTGTCGGCCACTTCCTGCATGCGGCCGTCTTTCCATTCGACCCGCACGCATTCGAGCCCTGAAACGACGCCGTTTTCCTCGATCACGCGCTTGGTCAGCACCGCCCAGTCGCGGTCGACGCCTTCCTCGTGGCTCGACGAGGTGCGCAGCTTGAGCGGCCAGTCGGGCCAGGTCAGCGCCTTGTCTTCCTTTTCGGGCGGCTTGGGCATGATCTCGAGCTGGGTGACGCTGGCTGCGCCCTGCCGGTTGCTGGTGCCCACGCAGTCGCTGCCCGTGTCACCGCCGCCGATCACGATGACATGCTTGCCCGTTGCGGTCAGGCTGCCACGCGGCGCGGCGCGGACTTCGTCGTCGCCCGCGTTGCGCTTGTTCTGCTGGGTCAGGAATTCCATTGCCAGCCGCACGCCGTCGAGTTCGGAACCCGGGATGTCGAGCATACGGGCTTCTTCCGAACCGCCCGCAAGCACCACCGCGTCGAAATTCTCCTTCAGCGCCTGGAAGCTCACTTCGACCCCGACTTCGCTCGAAGTGCGGAACTGGACGCCTTCGGCCTCCATCTGCACCGCGCGTCGGTTGATCAGATGCTTTTCCATCTTGAAGTCGGGAATGCCGTAGCGCAGCAATCCGCCGATCCGGTCGCTCTTCTCGAACACGGTGACTGCATGGCCCGCGCGGGCCAGCTGCTGTGCGCAGGCCAGGCCGGCAGGCCCGCTGCCGATCACCGCGACCGACTTGCCGGTGCGCTGTTCGGGCAGCTGCGGTTTGACCCAGCCTTCGTCGAAGCCGCGGTCGATGATCGCGCATTCGATGCTTTTGATCGTTACCGGCGAATCGACGATATTGAGCGTGCAGGCCGCTTCGCACGGGGCGGGGCAGACCCGGCCGGTAAACTCGGGGAAATTGTTGGTCGAATGGAGAACGTCGAGCGCGTTCTTCCAGTCGTCTTCATAGACGAGGTGGTTCCAGTCCGGGATGATGTTGTTCACCGGACAGCCGTTGTGGCAATAGGGAATGCCGCAGTTCATGCAGCGCGCCGCCTGCCGGCGCAGCTGCTCCTCGCTCAGCGGGACCACGAATTCCTTGTAATGCGTCAGCCGTTCTTCGGGATCGCGATAGGTGCGATCCTCGCGCTCGTATTCGAGAAAGCCGGTTTCCTTGCCCATGACCCTTACTCCGCCGCTTCCATCGCGGCCTGTTCGCGTTCGTCCTCGAGGGCCTTGAGCGCGCGCTGGTAGTCGCGCGGCATGACCTTGCGGAAATTGCCCAGTTCGGCGCTCCAATTGTCGAGCAGCTTCTTGGCCTTGGCCGAGCCGGTATGCAGGTGGTGGCGCTCGACCAGGATCTTGAGCCGTTCGGCATCGTGGTAGAGCGGATCGCCCATCCCGGCGTTCTCGACCGTGACGGGCCGCTGCTGCGGGGCACCCCAGCTCTTGTCGGCGCCTTCGCCATCGCCCGACCGGACATCGAGCACCTCGACCTGCGCCGGGTTGCACAGATCCTCGAACCGTCGCTCGGGGTCGTAGACATAGGCGATCCCGCCGCTCATCCCGGCAGCGAAATTGCGCCCCGTGGCGCCCAGCACGCAGACGACGCCGCCCGTCATGTATTCGCAGCCATGGTCGCCCGTGCCCTCGACCACTGCGACCGCGCCCGAATTGCGCACTGCGAAGCGTTCGCCCGCGACACCTTCGAAATAGGCTTCGCCCGCGATCGCGCCGTAGAGCACGGTGTAGCCGACGATGATGTTGTCACCCGGCGCGCGCGGCGCCTCTTCGGGCTGGCGGACGATGATCCGTCCGCCCGACAGGCCCTT
>MDTG01074227.1_pt1 | contig 10008 bp, 12 predicted proteins | sample 811421 | NCBI WGS metagenome assembly MDTG01 (sample SAMN05326645, study PRJNA326480) | marine metagenome | isolation source: seawater | place: Pacific Ocean: South East | collected 2011 | reverse complement strand
ATTTATATTGTTTTCCTGGGTTTCCTAAGCCAACCAATGCAATCATAATAGGAGTATAAGTAAATAATTTGAGAAAAGAAGAATCTTTAAGATTTTTCTTCAGACTTTCCTTCGGATTTATCATCCTCTTTAGAAGCTTCTTTGCTATCTCCGCCTTCTTCAGCAGGAGTCTCACCTTCACCTTCAGTCTCACCTTCACCTTCAGTAGTAGCTTCAGGTTCTTTAACAACTGTTGGAGCTGCAACAGATGCAACCGTAAAATCTCTATCAGTAATTAATGGTACAACACCCTCAGGCAATGTAGCGCTTGATATCCTAATCGTATCACCAATTTCTAGACCATCTAAATCAAATATAATCTCCTCAGGAATATTACTAGCGGGACAGCTTAATTGAACAGTTCTTCTATTAACGTTTAGAACTCCACCACGTTTTAGTCCAGGTGATGTTTCTTCATTAATGAATCGAGTTGGAATATCTAAAGTAATTTTTGAGTCAGGAGCAAGTCTTAAAAAATCAACGTGTATTGGTTGGTCTGATAATGGATGAAATTGAACTTCTCTCGGTATTGCAAGGTTTTTTTTACCTTCAATATTTAGTGAAAAAATTCTAGTTAAGAATCCGCCAGAATTAATTTCTTTCTGAACTAATATTTTATCCAGAGAAATATTAATTGGATCCTCCCCAAGACCATAAATAACTGAAGGTATCTTACCTGCAGAAATAACTTTCTTTACACTTGATTTTCCTGCACCAGGCCTGATCTCGGCATCTAATGTTGTTTCTTTGCTCATAATGAATTTAGAGGTCTTAGATTACTTTTAAATAGAAGGCAAGGACATTCAGTTAAAAGTTAAATAGACTTGATACAGAAGATTCTTCCGATATCCTTTTAATTGCTTCTCCTAACAAATCAGACACACTGATCACTCTAATTTTCTCTGATAATTCGGACTTTTTGATGTTATTTATTGAATCTGTGATTACCAACTCAGTTAGCTTTGATTTTTCTATTTTTTTAATTGCCTTCCCTGTCAAAACTCCATGGGTGGTGTAGGCTGTAATGCTATTAGCGCCAAGGTCTATTATCTTATCAGCAGCATTACAGATTGTTCCAGCTGAGTCGATGATATCGTCCAATATTATGCAATCTTTGCCATTGACATCTCCAATGATATTCATGACTTCACTTTCACCTGCTTTAGGTCTTCGCTTGTCAACTATAGCAATAGACGCACCAAGTTTATTTGCTATTGCTCGAGCCCTAACAACTCCACCAATATCTGGAGAAACAGCAGTAAGATTATCAACACTGTACTTTTCTTTAATATCTTTTGCGAAGACAGGGCCAGCAAAAAGATTGTCAGTAGGTATATCAAAAAAACCCTGTATTTGTTCAGCGTGTAAATCTAGAGTTAAAACTCTGTCAGCTCCGGCAGTAGTAATTAAGTTTGCTACTAATTTTGCAGATATAGGAGTTCTAGGACCTGGCTTTCTATCTTGTCTAGCATACCCATAGTATGGAATAACAGCTGTAATCCTTTTTGCAGAAGCTCTCTTTAAAGCATCGATTATCACTAAAAGCTCCATTAAGTTGTCATTTGCTGGATAAGAAAGTGATTCAATTATAAATACATCTTCCCCTCTGATATTTTCTTTAATTTCTACGTATACTTCTTCGTCAGCAAATCTCCTTATAGATGCGTCAGTAATTTTGTCACCTAAGTATTTGGCAACTTTTTCAGATAGGGGTAAATTGCTGGTTCCTGCAATAATTCTCATTGTTAATAGTCTTTTATAACAATTGTCGAAATCATTCTACCATAATCATTTTCTTTTTTTAAAATGGATCTTCTATTGCTAAAGCAAAGACTTTCCTCAGAAAAAGTATCCAAATCTATTGATAAAATATCACTTATTTTAAGCAGTTTTAGTTTATTTTTTATGAAATCTTTTAATGAGAAGAGGTATTGATTTGCAGATGTTTTAATAAAAAATTGAGCATTTTTTTTATCCTTAAGCACAAATAATTTATACAAATCCTCTCTTACGTAATACGAGTTCTCCCCAATACATGGTCCTATAGCACATTTAATATTCTCTACTTTTGACCCCAAAACTGCCATTTCCTCTATAGTATTTTCAATAATACCAGAAATTGCTCCTTTCCAGCCTGCATGACAAGCCCCAATGATCATTTTTTTGCTGTCATAGAACAGCAACGGAGCACAATCTGCAGTTAAAATTGTAAGAATTAAATTTTTCTTATTTGTTACAATTCCATCAAATAGATACTCTTCATTTTTAAGCTTATTTTTTAATAAGATTGATTTGTTAGAATGAGTTTGATGAAGCATTATAATATTATTTTTGGGGAGTTCATAATATTTCGCAACATTTGATATATTTTTATTAATACAATTTTTTGAATCAAGCGAACCTCTTCCACAATTTAAACTTTTGTATATTCCTTTTGAATTACCCCCTAATCGTGAAAAAAAACAATGATCAATATCTTTTAGATTATCTGCAAAAAACATTTAATATTCAGCCTCGAGAATTTTAAATAAATTTCCCATATTTTCAGGGTCAACGAGCCTCGAAAGTTGATTTATAATTTTATCTTTAGATTTAGGATTAGATTTTACTAATTGTTCAGCTCTAATATTTATACCGTTAGTCTTTAAAAAATTAGCTTGAGTTCTAATATTAACATTTTTTAAGCCAAATTGTTTAGCAATAAGAGCTAGATTGTTAAAATTTACATGATAGGTTATATCTTGAGTGCCAATGTTATCTAAAACTTCAGTAAATTTGTTATTTTTTAATGATTGAAGAGAATTTCTAAAGGTTGGTTTTTTGTGTCCATAGTCGGCAATTAACATTAAGCCACCATTATCTCTAACTATCTTTGAAATTTTATTGAATATATCATTTGTTTCTAATGAAAATTCATATAAATCTCCTTCATCTAATTTGATATCTATTTCCTCAACTATTTTTTTTCTAGCTAATGTTTTATCAAATACAAGATTTAACTTTTTATCTAATTTAATTGTTGTTTCATACAATTTCTTATTTATACATTTTATCTGGCACATTGGTAAACAATCAAAAAATTCATTTGCAATAATGACAGAATATTCCTTTTTAAGAGTTTTAAGACTTGAATGTAGACAGCTATTTGGAAGATCAGTCATTAATTTTGATTTATAATTTTTATTAATTTCAATGAAGTTGATTGAATAATTTATATCTCTACTTAGGCTTTTATTAAATATTCTTTCTATATCCTTCATTAAGGTTCCTCTGCCAGGACCAAGCTCTACTAACTGAAATTTTTTTATCTTCTTTTGATTAATCTTATTTATGAGTGTTAAAGCTATAATTTCACCAAACAGTTGTGATACCTCTGGAGCAGTAATGAAATCACCTTGTGAACCAATTGGATTTTGAGTGGTGTAATAACCCAAATTTTTATCCTGGTGAACCATTCTAAGGAACTCATCAAGATATATAAACGATTTTTCATTTATTATTTTGATTAGATTATCTTTTAATATCATTTTTTGAAGCTATTGTGATGATGATAATTCCGAACAAAATCATTGGTAAGGATAATATCATTCCCATTGTTAAAAAATTATAAACATAACCTATTTGAATATCTGGTTCTCTACTAAATTCGACTACAAATCTGAAAATTCCATATAATAAAAGAAATAAACCAGAAATATAGCCCGGTCTTGATAGTGCTCTAAATAGAAATACACAAATATTAAGAATAAAAAATAAAATTAATCCTTCTAAGAATGCTTCATAGAGCTGACTTGGATGTCTGTACTGATCATCCGCATTAGGAAATACAATGCCAAACAATACTGATGATGGTCTTCCATAAAGTTCCCCATTAATAAAGTTTGAAATTCTTCCAAGAAAAATTCCTACAGGAGCAGATACACAGATTAGATCACTTAGTTCAAAGAACTTAGTTTTATATATTTTAGACGTGTATAGAGCTGCAATTATAATGCCTATAAGTCCTCCATGAAAAGACAGACCACCCTCCCAAACATAAAGTATATTAAGAGGGTTTGTTAAGTAAAATTCTAAATTATAAAATATTATATAACCTAATCTTGCTCCAATTATTAAGCCAATTACAGAATAAAAAACTAAATCATCGACTAGCTTTGAATCAAAGCTTAATTTTCTATCATATAAAGATTTGTTAATAGACAGTCTTTTTATATATATCCAGGAGAATAAAAAACCCACTATATATGCAAGGGAATACCATCTTATTTCAATAGGCCCTAAAGATAGCATTATAGGACTAATTGATGGAAAACTAAGATAAATCATTGTATTTTTGAATTAATTTTTATAGTTTTAACATCCTTTATGTCAGGTGAGAATAAAATCTTTAATTATATTTCAAATCGAATAGTAGACTCATTTGATATATTAATATCATTAAAAAAAGAGATTAAAGTACATCATAAATTTAGATTAGAGAGAATAGCAAACAATCAAAAGATCAAAGACAATGGTATCTTTAAAAAACAATAAATTCTTAATATTAGGTGCTGGAAATATGGGCATCTCATTTGTTAAGGCATTGCTTCAAAACAAGATTTTAGCCAGTAAGATTTTCATTATTGAAAAAAAAATGTCACCTGAATTGAGGAAGATCAAAATTAGGAAAAAAATAACAATTGTAAAAGATGCTTCAAAATTTCCTAATAATTTTAAACCAACAATTGTTTTACTGGCGGTCAAGCCAAATCAACTAGGTTCAGCCATGAGTAAGCAACTTATTGATATTATTTCAGACTCCTTGATTATTTCAATTATAGCAGGAAAAAAAATTCACGAATTAAAGAAGATCACTGGCAACAAGATTAAAACTGTAAGAGCAATGACTAATACACCTGTATCATTAGGTATGGGAACTTCAATTCTTTTTTGTGACAAAAAAATTAATAAAAATGATAAAAATCTAGCTAAAGAATTTTTAGCTTTAGTAGGACAAGTAAATGAAGCAAGAAATGAGTCTATAATTGATACATTTACTGCAATATATGGAAGTGGTCCAGCTTATATATTTCTCATGATTGAGACATTAATCAAGATATCATCTAAAGCAGGTTTAAAGAATTCTGAAAATATGGTTATTCAAACTTTTCTTGGTTCACTACTTCTTCTTATGTCTGAAAAACATGATGCAAGAACTTTAAGAAAAAATGTAACGAGTAAAGGTGGCACAACTCAGGCAGCATTATCAATTTTAAATAGTGATAAGGGATTGCCAGACTTGCTAATTAGAGCTATTAACAAAGCCAAGAAAAGATCAATGGAATTAAGTAATACTTAGTTTGGGATTTCAATTACTACTTCTAATCCACCAAGATAGCTATCCTTCAAGGTTATTTTCCCATTAATCGAATTTAGTAAAGATTTTGTAATTGCAAGTCCTAGGCCAGAATTGCCTATATTTTGATTTCTACTTTTATCTATTCTATAGAATGGCTTAAATACATTTTTCTTTTCTTCATCAGATATGCCTGGTCCATCGTCATGGATATTTATTTTAATAAAGCTACTTGTATTTTCAGCTTTGATTTTAATTTTTGATGCATTTGCTATCGCATTATTCAGTATATTAGTAATACATCTAACAAAAATACTTTCATTTACTGAGGAATTCTCATCATTTAGGATTTCTAAATCAATATTATTTTCTTTAAAATGTAAGTCATTTTTAATTTTTATTAGAGCTTTTATTGGGTTAATAGTATTTTTTGAACTAATATCTTGGTTAGCTGAAAAATCAAGATATTCAGTCAACATTTCATTCATAAGTTTTATTTCATCATTTAAAGATTTTTTTATTTTATCATCTTGAATGGTTTCACTCTGCAATCGCATTCGAGTCAAAGGTGTTTTAAGATCATGGCTAACACCAGCTAACATTAATGAACGTTGCTCAATTTGTCTGGTTATTCTATTTTTCATTTTTAGAAACTCAGTTGATGCTAGTCTTACTTCTGAGGCGCCAGAAATCTTAACATCCCCTATATCTTGACCTTTGCCAAATTTTTCTGCTGCTTTCGCCAATTTTCTTATTGGCCTTATTTGATTTCTTAAAAATAGGAAAGAAATTATTATTAATATAGAAGATGAAATTACGAGCCATCCAAGGAAGATATGATTTCTTGATGTGGTAATCCGATCTTCAAGAATTCCTATTTTTATTATCTGTTCATTTATAGACACTAAAACATTTATTCCTTTGCCCGGCTTATCTGAAACAATTATATAAGGGTATTCAATTTTTTTTTCTAACTCTCTGTTTAGATTTTTTAGTACTAAATTATAAGACTCTATTTGATCAATTTTACTTCTCTCATCTTTATCCAAAAAATCAACTTTCAGTCCTAGTGTTTTTGCTAAATCATTTTCTATTTGGCTTTTTGACAGATTTTTTTGCTCTACTTGATCAACAATCATTGTAACTTCAGCAGCAACAGATCGAGCAAGTCTAGAAAGTGTTCTTTCCCATAGGCTATTAAAGTAATATGTAAGTATAATTATTTGAAAAGTTAATATTGGAAAAATTACAATTAACATCGCTCTTCCTAAAAGATTTGAAGGAAAAAATTTTTTAATCATTTAATTAACCCACAGCACATATCCTGATCCTCTTTTAGTTTTTAAAAACTTTGGAATTTTAGGATTTTTTTCAATTTTTTTTCTCAATCGGTTTACACATACATCTAAAGTTCGTTCTTGAGTAAATCCGAGAGATTTAATTAAATGTTCACGACTAAAAGACTCCCCAGGATTTGAGGATAAAATACTTAATATTTTTAATTCATTATCATTTAGAGATAGATCTTTACTGCCTCCTATAATTTTTCCATTATTTAAATCAAGTATGAGTGAATCAAGTTGGATTTTTTCTTTATTTGGTTTCTTAGAAGTTTTATTCAAGATATTTTTAACCCTTAATAGTAATTCTTTGGGTTCAAATGGTTTGCTAATATAGTCATCAGCACCTATTTCAAGTCCATGAATAATATTTTCAGTTTTGCCCATAGCAGTCAGATGAATTAATGGAACGAGAGTTGTCTCTCTAATTTTTTTTGTTAATTCATATCCATCCATTCCAGGCATCATTATATCAATAATTATTAGATCAAACGCTATAGAATTTAATTTTTGTAAAGCTTCCATTGAATCTGCGGCTGTAGAAATTAAAAAATTATTTTCAGTAAGGAAATCTTTTAATAAATTACGAATTTTATCATCATCATCCACTATCAATATATGAGACATAGAAAAATTCATATTATTTTATTGAAATTAAATTTGAAAGAATTTGATTTAATCCTTGAACAGAGCTTGTACCTGATTTTAAAAATGCTGAAGATAATTTTTCTATCGAAGGTTTTAATACTTTATTCAGCATATTATTTGCACTATCAGTTAAATATAAATTTTTCTTTCTAGCATCATCAGCATTCGTTTTTTGTAAAATAAAATTTTTCTCTATCAAAACTTTTAATACTCTATTGAGGCTTTGTTTGGTGATATCAAGATTTATCATTAATTCATTAAATGTAATTCCTGGATTTAAATTTATTAATAGGAGGCATTTAATGTCAGCTATTCCAAGATTTGTCTTTTCAATTTTTGATAATATAGATTTTTCAAAAACCTTATTTACTGAAAAAAATTCATAAAGAGAAAGCTTGATCTTATCATCCCTCAAGTAGAGTAAAGATGATGATCTATTGGCAGATATGTTTAAGTCAGACACTATGACATAATAAGAAGAAAAATATATATTAATCAAGGAATTTTTCTGTTAAGAAGCTTACTCTTAATTAGGTTTATACTTATGGAAACAGCACCTTTTGACAAAAGAGATGGATTTATATGGCTCAATGGAGACATTGTTCCATGGAATGATGCTAAATGCCATATCATAACACAAGGAATGCACTATGCGAGCTCAGTCTTTGAAGGAGAGAGAGCTTACAAGGGAAAAATCTTCAAGTCTGAAGAACATACAAGAAGGCTTTTTAAATCCGCTGAGATTATTGGAATTAAAATACCTTTTACTCAAAATGAAATTAATGAAGCAAAAATAGAGCTAATAAAAAAAATGAATTTCGAAGATTGTTATGTAAGGCCGATTGCATGGAGAGGAAGTCAACAAATGGGACTATCTACTTCAAACGCGGATATCAATGTCGCTATTGCTGTTTGGGATGATTGGGCTTCATATTTTAAAATAGAGGATCGTAAAGCTGGTTTAAAATTAATTACTTCTCCGTGGAAAAGGCCTTCACCGGACACAGCACCTTGCGAAGCTAAGGCCTCGGGACCATATGTTATTTGTACTATGTCCAAAGAGTTTGCAGAAAAAAAAGGATTTCATGATGCTTTAATGTTAGACTATAGAGGTTATGTAGCTGAAGGCACAGGTGCAAATATATTTTTTGTTAAAGGAAATGATGTCCATACACCTATTCCAGATTGTTTTTTGAATGGTATAACGCGTCAAACAGTGATTGAGATGCTAAGAAATGATGGCTTTACAGTTGTGGAAAGACATATGCAGCCGAATGAAATGAGTAAATATGAAGAAGCTTTTTTAACTGGTACTGCTGCTGAGATTACACCAATTCAATCAATTGATGATATCAAATTTGCCACAGGTGAAGATTCTAAAACCTATAAATTTATGCAAGATTTTCATACTTTAGTCAGATCCTAGTTTGTAGCTGCTTTGTAATATTGATACCCGCTTATGATTGATAAAATCATAGCTATCCAAAGAATAACTAAGCCAAAATTCAATAATTGATTATTGAAATGTGATGACATGGGAGCAATTAGAATAAGGAATAGACTTATCATCTGAACTGCGGTCTTAATTTTTCCTAATATTGAGACATTAATAACTAGATTCTGACTTTTTGATCCATAATATTCTCTTAATCCAGAAATAAAAACTTCTCTACTAATGATTAAAAATCCAGGTATTAGTGATAAGTTATCTATTTTACCATTTATCATAAGGCAGATAATAACAATTATTATAAATAGTTTATCTGCTATAGGATCCAACATTTTACCAAAACTACTCTCAACATTCAGCATTCTAGCAAAATATCCATCGAAGAAATCAGAAGCAGAAATTGCTATAAATAAAATTAATGCATAAAAATTTAGATTTGGAGACAGTATTAAAAAGATAAGAATTGGAAGTGCGACAATTCTGAAAATAGTCAATATATTAGGTAATCTTTTCATTAATTATTAAAATAATCATATATTTTATCTGATAGCAACTTGCTTATACCTCTTACTTTTAAAAGATCTTGAGGGGAAGCAGTTTTAATATTTTTAATAGAGCCAAAATGGTTTAGTAGCAATTTTTTTCTATTTCTACCAAGCCCTGGTATAGGCTCTAACTCAGAGTTTTTCATATCCTTCTTTCTTTTTGTCTTATGAGCCCCTAGCGCAAATCTATGAGATTCGTCTCTTAAGCGTTGGATAAAAAAATAAGAAGGTGAGTCCTTTTCTACAAAACCTTTTTTATTGTTATAAATAATTTGATCCAGGTCATTCCTTCTGCCTTCACCTTTATAGATTGATAGCACCTCTATATCCTTAAGATTTTTTTCTTTAAGAATTGTTTTAGCAAGATCATAGTGTCCCTTGCCACCATCAATTAAGATTAATTCTGGAAGACTGCTATGTTTTTTATAATCTTTTATTGATTCTTTATTAAAACGTCTGTTCAGTACATGACGCATCATCCCATAGTCATCGCCTGATTTGACTTGATTTTGATCAATATTAAACTTTCGATACGCTTTTTTATTAAAACCTTCATCAGAAAAAACTATCATAGCACCCACTGCATTTTTTCCAAATAAATGACTATTATCATAAGCTTCGATTCTATTAATTTCTTTATTAATTTTTAAT